>ERZ773359.40-NODE-40-length-137043-cov-23.600520_pt1 | contig 137043 bp, 120 predicted proteins | sample MGYA00374955_ERZ773359 | MGnify/ENA primary metagenome ERZ773359 (study PRJEB29098, sample SAMN04486028) | biogas fermenter metagenome | study: EMG produced TPA metagenomics assembly of the Biogas fermentation microbial communities from Germany - Plant 4 DNA1... | reverse complement strand
GAAAAATTGAGCAGATCACCAATCCCGCGAACCCCTTGGAAAATCTAATCCTGGATGAGGTTTCCCTCTTTTTCCCCCGCCGCCGTATCCTGGGGATTGACTTCACCGGGGAACTGGGTAACGCCGGGATTTGGGCTGAGGCGGCGGTCTTCTTCCCGGAAAAAGTGACCAGAACAGAAAGGTTCGAAATGCCTGAAATGCCTGAAATACCCGGAATACCTGTACCCTCGCCCGGGGATATAACCCGGGAAACCGTAGTCCTGGATAAACCCTACGCCAAATATCTGGTCGGCACGGATTACACCTTCCCCGGCGGGACCTACCTGAACCTCCAATTCCTGCACGGGTTCCCCCACGAGCGGGGCGCGGAAGCCCTTGAGGATTACCTCCTCTTTGCCGTGGAAAAGACCGTCATGAACGGGCGGGTAAAGATCACCCCCCTCGCGGGTCTCCTGGCAATCCAGGATTTCGCCGATATCGGCAAGAATTACGCGCTGGTCTTGGCCCCGGAGGTGAGCTGGTACCCGGTGGACGGCGCCGAGATTACCTTGGGGGTTAACTGGATCGAATGCGCCGGCGACTCCCTCTTCAGCCGCTTCCAGGATGAAGATGAGATTTACCTGAAATTCAAATACAGTTTCTAGTTTCCAGTCTACCCCTCCATTGCCGGAAGCCGGTGGCGTAATGCCACCGGCTTCCGGCTGTTTTTGGTTCTCTTTAAGCCTACATATTCTCTTTGAAAACAGGTTATTGACTCCGCGCCCGCCCATAAAAAAAGATCCCCTGCCGCCAATGGCGAGGATCTTTCTTCGTTTCTTGCCTCCAATATTGGATATTTACCGCTTGGAGAATTGCGGAGCTTTACGGGCTTTTTTCAATCCGTACTTCCGCCGTTCCTTGACCCGCGGGTCCCGGGTGAGGAAGCCCGCCTGCTTCAAAACCGTCCGGAATTCCGGATCCACCTGCAACAAGGCACGGGCAATCCCATGTCTGACCGCTCCTGCCTGGCCGCTCAGGCCCCCACCAGTGACCTGGGCGTATACATCGTATTTATCACCGGTTCCCGTTTTCTCCAACGGTTGCCGAATTAAAACCTCTAAAACTTTGCGGCCGAAAAACTCACCGGCCTCCACATTATTCACAAAAACCCTGCCTTTGCCGGGGACTACCCAAACCTTGGCCACAGCGGTTTTTCTTCTCCCCGTACCGTAATACTCCATATTCAATTTGGGAGCTTTTTTTGCTACCGCCAAACCTTTCCCTCCCTTCATCTAGAACTATCAAATCGCATAATTTCGTCTGTACTCAGGCCTGGCTTGGGATCAGGCCTCAATTGTCAATTCTTCCGGCTGCTGTGCAAGATGGGGATGCTCAGGGCCCCGGTAAACCTTTAGCTTTTTAATCATTTTCCGGCCCAACCGGTTATGGGGTAACATCCCGCGCACGGCTTTGGTAAGAACCAGCTCCGGTTTTTTCTGCAGCAAAACCCGGTATGGGGTTACTTTTAACCCCCCGGGGTACCCGGAATGGGTGATGTATTTCTTCTGGTCGACTTTCTTCCCGGTCAGGACCACCTTTTCGGCATTGACGACAATCACATAATCGCCGGCGTCAAGATGGGGACTATAAGACGGTTTATGCTTTCCCCGGAGGATCTTTGCTACTTCGCTGGCGAGCCGCCCCAAAGCTTTTCCTTTGGCGTCCACCACATACCACTTTTTCTGGGTTGTCACTTTGACCCTAACCTCCTATTCTTCGGTCTTCCCAATCAGCCGGGGACCGGTTCTCTTCTGGTAATATCAACTTATACATTATAACAAAAGAAACCACCGGTGGTCAATATTTTGTTTCCAGATCGCAATTATACCAGATCTCCGCCGGCTTAGCAAATATATAAACCTTACTTAACGCAAATCACGCCCCAACCTGCTTGATCTTTTCCGCAACCCAAAAGGGATCGGAAGTGATCACACTGGCGGCGTAGAGTTCCATCGCCCCAATGTCGGAGTTCCGGACGGCCGGATCCCCCCGGTCAACAACGCGGATTATTGCCGGAAACCCGCCCCAGTCTTCAGCCGTCTTCTCTAAAGGAGGAACCAGGAGCGCCAGGTTAAAACTCCAACTGGCGATGGCCCGGTAGCCCTCAATCACCCGCGCGGCGGCCCTGTAAAGTTCCGGCCCGGGTTCTCCGGCAAGGAGAAAGACCTCCCTCTCCTTAACCGGGGTTAAATAAGCAAAACCTTTGACCTCCCCCCATCTCCAGGCCAGGCCGACCGCATCGTGGACCCGATACAGGTCTTCAAAATACCCGGACCCGTATTTCTCCCTGTAAGCAACCATCGCCCGGCGCAAAGCCTCCACCTTGGGATAGTGCATCTCCCGGGCCACCGTCGCCTGGGCATGCCCGTGTATTATGGAAGCGCCGCTCTTCCAAAGGCAGTTCCAGAGGAAGAAGTAGTACTTGGCTGCCGGGTCCTGCTCCCGCACAAGATCCGCCCAGCGGCGGGCGGTGATAAACGCATCAACCACCGCGTCCCCGGAAACCGCCAGGGGGTTGTGCTCATCAAAAATAATGACCCCGTGGTGCCCGTCGTATTTGGCGATATTGCTTGCGGTCAGGCAGTACCTGCCGCGAACCCGCCCAAAAGGATCGGCCGGGGTCTTTTCTTCCGGGCGGCAAAAGGGGCCGCCTTGGGCCCGCGCGATCTCCTCCCGGACCGGACCGGCAGGTGCTCCTTCCACCGGGCGGGCGGCCCGGAGCCGGTTGAAAAGCGCTCCTTCCAGGGTTACCAGGTTGGTAACCTTGATAATCTCCTGGTTTTTCACCCGGTCTACCGGCCCGAATTTTTTCTCAACCCATTCTCTCATTTCCGGCGGGAGATGAAGCCGGCCGGTGACGGCGTTTACCTGAAAAATCCTCCCGAAAAGTTCCCGGTCTTCCCTGGCCAGCCCCGCCACCAGCCGTGGCAGGGCGGTAATGGTCCTTTCTCCCGGCAAAAAAATCCCCTTTCCTCTAACCCGTCCTCTTATTAAGCCGTCCTCTTTACCCGGTCCGGCCTTCTTTCTAAGGACCGGGTGCCACCGTCGCCCGCAGGACCCGGTATCCGCCTTTGAGCGCCGCCAATTCAACGGTGGAGAAGATCTTCTCCAACTCCCGGAAATAGCTCTTGGCCCCCTGGGCGGTCCGGATTACCGTCCAGAGGCTCCCGCCGGGCCGCAGCCTTGCAGCGGCCTGGTGAAATAAACCCAGGACAGTGGCTTTTCCCGTCCGGAGCGGCGGGTTGCAAGCGATTAAATCAAAGGTTTGGGACGGCCACGGTTCAAACCCTTCCCCTTCTTTGATGCAGACATTTGCCAACCCGTTGCGGGCCGCGTTCGCAACGGCCAGGGCTACGGCGCGCTTGTTGGGGTCGCTCATGAAAACCCGGACTTCCGGCAGTTCGGCAGCGATGACCAGCCCGATGACGCCATAACCGCAACCCAGATCGAGCGGCGCCCGGACACCGGAGAGGACCAGGTTCTCCAAGAGTAACCTGGTGCCGGGGTCAACCCGCTGCCGGGAGAAAACCCCGGCGCCGGTCAAAAATGTAAATTCCCGGCCCCGCAAGCGGGTGCTGAAGGAGCCGGGTTTAAAATCGGAATTGGGGTCCGCTGTAAAATAATGCTCACTCATGCCCATAATACCTGCTTATAACAGATGCCGCCCGTAGAAAACAACCAGTTTCGCTTCGGAAAAACTGGCGACCAGCAGGAAGAGGAAGCCGAAGATCAAGAGGTCCTTTTCATCCTGGGCCAGGGAAGGCCAGGAGAAAAAGCGGCCAACCTTTTCCCATCTGCCCTTAAAGAGAGAATCCGCCTTAACCCAGGTCCATTTGAGCGTGGCCACTGCTAGCAGGCCGTAGGCAAACCATTCAATCAGGGCAAAACGGAGGAAAAGGATGATCACGCCCCAGACCCCGTCGCCCTGCGCCGGGTAGGTGAAGGATTCCGTTCCCGCCGCTATTCCCTGGAGAACCGTGTAGACCAGGAAATAAAGGTATCCCAGGGGTACGCGGCCAATGCGGAAGCGGTTAAAAAGAAAGATGAAGACGAATACCGGCAGCAAGTGATGGAGAAAGATCTTCCCCGTCACCAGCAGGATATTTCCCCAGTTATCAAAGACCTCCTCCGGGGTGAACTCCCGCCCGAAGATCTTGGCGGTCTCACCCAACCATTTCAACCCCCACTCTCCCGGCCGGGTTGAGCCCTTGACCCCGAAGAGTTTCTTTACAATCATAGTATTTTCCAGAATACCGTCGGGTAAACAGAAAAACGCCACCAGCCAGGTGACAGCGATGATTACCAGTCCCCAAAGGAGAAAACCGCGTATCCTCTTGTAAGCGTCATCCGAAAAAAGCAGGCCATACCAGCGGGAAATCACCTGCCGGAGATTCCTCGCCGGCGTACTGGTTTTTCCTCCGGAAACCGTCGTTTTTGTTGTGGCTTTTTCCAAAACACTTCCTCCTTTACACCGGGGTTACGGCAAAAGCCGTCCCGCGGGCTTTCCCTAACCTGCCTGCGGGTAACCCCTTACCAAACTTCTATACTATGCTTACTTCATTGCTAACGAGATCTATATTCTTTATGTTCCCGGATTTCCCTGCCGTAACCCTCTCCCTGTTTCCACCTTTCCACCGGCGGTAGCAGGCGCGCAGGGCTTCCCGTTATGTTTTCGCAGAACGCCATTGGTCTACTCCTGTTTCAAAGTGCGGTAAATACTCTCCGCCAACCCCAACCCGGGATACTCCGCGATCTTGGAGGCCAGTTCCCGCAGGAAAAAGCTCTGGTAAAAGTCGCCCTGGAACCCCTTGCCGAAAAGGCCGCTCCGGGGCTGAACCGCCTTTAGCATCTGTTCAATTAATACCGCCTCAAACTCCTGGGCTTTTTTTCTCAGGTCATCACCGGGAATTTCCCCGGCCCGCTTGGGTGTTTCCCCGATGGGAACCGCCTGCCGGTTGAGGCCGGCCCCATGATTACGGTAACTGTTAATCTCCATTATTCTCAACTCCTCCCTACGCGCGCAGAACCTCGCGTCCACCGCCGGCTACTGGATCTCCAGGACACCGTGGAGGGCGCCGGCCTGGTCGATGGCGATGAGGATCGCGGCAATGTCATGGGGGTTTGTGCCAATCATATTCAAGACCTCTACGATCTCCTCGAGGCTTGCCCCTGCGGGTAAAGCCACCATCGGGACCTCTTTCTCTTCCACTGTAACAAAGTCCCGCGTCATGGCCCATGCCTCACCGGTCTCTTCCCCTTCTTCCCCGGAAAAACTGTAATAGGCCATGCCTTCCTCCATAACCTTGACCGTGATTGAGCCGTGGGTAACCGCTACCGGCGAGACCCGGACGTTCTCATCAATAACCACGGTCCCTGTCCGTTCATTGATGACCACCCGCGCCACCTTATCCGGTGTCACCGGCAGGGCCTCCAGGGCGGTAATGAACTCCACCGGGTTCCCCTGGTAAGCCGCAGGAACTGCCACTTCCACCAGGGACCCGTCTTTTGCCTCAGCCAGCCCGGGCTGGATCCGTTCATTGATGACAGCCGCCAAGCGGCCGGCGGTCGTAAAATCCGGGCGGTTCAAGACCAGACGGAGCTTCTCGCCGTGGAGAAATTCCATGGGCACTTCCCGTTCCACCAGCGCCCCCCGGGGAATGGTGGCCACCGTCGGGTGGTTCTTTACCTCCCGGAGTTCATTGTTTTTGTATACAGCGTAACCACCGATCACCAACGGGCCTTGGGCCACGGCATAGACTTTCCCGTCCGCACCGGTGAGCGGGGTCTGCAGGAGCGTGCCCCCGGAAAGGCTTCTGGCGTCACCGATTGAGGAGACGTGCACATCGATCCGGTCGCCGCCGCGGGCAAACGGGGGCAGTTCGGCGGAGACGGCCACTACGGCCACATTGCGCAGGTTGCCCATGCGTTCCACCGGCACCCCGTACCGGGCCAAGAAATTCAAGACCATCTCCATACTGGCCTGACTCCGGCTACTATCCCCGGTCCCGCGCAAACCGACAACCAGGCCCAACCCAGTCAGTTGGTTCTCGCGGACCCCTTCCAAACGGGCAAGATCCTTCACTCTCAGCTGCAGGGGCTCCTGGCCAAAGGCCGGAACGGCTATAAAGAGGAAAAAGGCTGCTGCGAGAAGGAAGACCAGCCCCGTATTTATCCTTATCTTCATGAGAGACACCTCCTGTCACCAAGGTTAAAACAGCCAGCTGAAAAAGCGGGTGATAACCCCCGGACGGCTATGGTTGGCGATGGCGCCTTTACCTTTGTATTCGATCTCGGCATCAGCCAAATACGAAGAGAGAATGGTGTTATCCGCCCGGATATCTTCAGGCCTGATCCGTCCCCGGACAATCAAATCCTGTTCCTCATTGTTGATCCGGATCTTCTGCCGCCCTTCCACCAACAGGTTCCCGGTCCCCGGCTCAATGGCGACCACGGACACGGTCAAACGGGCGTTCAATTGGGAACTGGTATTGGTGGACCCGCTGCCATTGTATGAGCTTCCTGCTCCTCCCTTCAGGTAAGGCAGGACGTTGGTTAATAACCCCTCGCCGGGCCCAATATGAAAATCGATCCCTTCCTGTCCCTGGCTTTTATTCTGTGAAACGGCGGAGGACTGCTCGACTATGATCAGGGTCAACAAATCTCCCACCTGGTGCCTGGCGTTCTTGACAAAAACCGCCCGGCTCTCATCGCTCCAGAGGGAAGTCCCCCCGGCCGGCAGCGAGAAAAGGAAAACCGCTGCAATGGCGAAAGCCGCCAGTAATTCTCTTCTCATCATCATAACCGCACCTCCACTTCTCCGGGCCCGCTGACGGTTGCCCGGATCACTTTGCCGCTCTCTATGTTTTTCACTGCGATCTCCTGGCCCAAACCGCCATCTTCTTGGGCCACCCCGTCAACAGCTGCGAAAAAGGTTTTGCCCCGGGCGATAATCTTCACCTTACTCCCTTTGCCGATGACCGGAACCGGCTCCAAATCCCGGGTTCGCAGGATTTTCCCGGCCTGTATTGGCCTGACCGTCCTGTATTCACCCGGCGCCGGCGGGATCAGGATCTCTTCCCCGGTCAGTTCCCGGAGTTCCCCGCGGTAATCCGCAGCCGTCAGCACTGTTAATCGCTCCAGGTCCCTGGCGGTGACAAAAACTTCGCCCTCCGCCCGCAAGCGGCAGGTAACCGGGAGTGACCGGTAGCTTTCACCATTAACGAAGATCTCAAGGCGTAAGAATAGGGATCCGGGCGACAACTCCCCCGGGTTGCTGATCCTTGGTTCCACCCGGATCTTACCGGGGGGGAGAATAATTTCCTCCGGGATATTCAACCGCTCTAACCGCCAGTTTTTCCATTCCGGTTTGGCCCGGTTTTTCAGAAATTCATAAACCGTTCCGGCCAATTCCTCCCCGGTCAGTTTTTGCGCGGCCCCGTACACCTTCACCTGGTCCGGCATTTCCAGGGAGTAGGACCCGGGAGCGTAACCGGAACGTTGCAAAACCAACTCAAGATAAGACCGGTATAACCAGCGGCTGGTCCCTGCATACGGCGGCCGGCCCAGCGACAACCCGGCCAGCCCGGAGCGGACCTCCGGCAAGCCGCCTTGCAAACGCGCGATATCCCCCAGGAAATACTCTTCTCCCGCCGCTTCAACTTGGGCAGGGATAACAATGCGAACGGGATTTCCGGTTTCGCGGGAGAAGGCAGGTACCGCCAAAAGCAGAACCAGGAAAAAAACGAATAGACTTTTGCCGGTTCGCACTTTTTTTCCCCCTTTCCTTCTTCCGGAACCGTTGGCACCGGCCTCACTTATCAAGCACTACCCGCTGCGGGCACGTGCCGCCGCTACCGGTTCCTACTCTTCAGACTAATCGCCACGCCGTCTCGTTCCTACCTCTTCAGGTTGTTGGCCACCTGTAACATCTCATCCGCCGCCCTGATGGCGTTGGAATTGATCTCATACGCCCTTTGCGCGGTGATCATATTAACCATCTCTTCAATGGTCTTGACATTGGACATCTCCAGCATTCCCTGGGCGATGGTACCAAACCCGTCCAATCCCGGGGTGCCATATTGGTGACGGCCGGCGGCGGCTGTCGCCCGGAAGAGGTTCTTACCGATACTCTCCAGGCCTGCGGGGTTAAGGAAACGGACCAATTCAATCTGGCCGATCTCCTCCCAGTGATCCTCCCCCTCGAGTCTGATGCTGACTGTGCCGTCATTTCCGAAAACAATGGAAGTGGTATTCTCCGGGATTGTGATCTCCGGTTGTAAAATAAACCCGTCGGCGGTGGTAATTCTCCCTTCCCCATCCAGTTTGAATGTGCCGTCCCGGGTATAGGCGGTTGTCCCGTCCGGCAACAGGATCTGGAAGAAGCCGTCGCCTTCAATCACCAGGTCCAGGGCGTTGTTCGTCTGGATCAGGTCGCCCTGGCTAAAAATCCGGTTGCTGGCGACCGCCCGGGCGCCGTGGCCAACCTGAAGGCCCACGGGGGTCATGGTCCCCTGAGCCGACGCGGTCCCGCCTACGCGTATCGTCTGGTATAAAAGATCCTGGAACTCCAGGCGGACCTTTTTATACCCGGTGGTATTGACGTTGGCCAGGTTGTTGGCGATAACATCAATATTCATCTGCTGGGCGTTCATCCCTGACCCGGCAGTCCATAATGCTCTAATCATCCCTATCCCCTCCTGTGAAAAATTTTACCCCGTAATTAATAAGCCACCCTTGTCATGGACAGGGGTGGCTATTCTCCCGTGCGCAAACCTCCCGCGCCGGCATGGGGCAACCCGAACGGGTAGTCCCGTATAGCCCATGCATGGCGTGTTTCGCGCCCGGTGCGCGCGCACTTACACGCGTGCCCGCGCCACGGGGGTGAGTGAAGTCATCTCAGTCGGTCGATGACTTTTTAGGGCTTCCGCGAAGCGGTCCGGCCCCTGTCCAGTAATTTTTCGATTTTCACGGGCCACGTTTCACAGCCCGTTTCCGCGCGTACCCTTCATCCTCCTAGACGCGGGCCAACTCGGTTGCTGCCCGCATCAGTTCGTCCATGACCAAAACGGCCTTCTGGTTGGTCTCGTAGGCCCTGGTCACTTCGATCATCTTCACCATTTCCTGCACGGCGTTAACATTAGCCCTTTCCAGTTGGCCTTGGAGCACCAGGGTTTCTTCTCCCGCCGGCTGCCAGCCGCCTTGTAGCCGGAACCGGTTATGCCCCACCTTTTCCAGGGCGGCAGGGTTTTCCGGCCTGACGACGAGGATCCGCTCAACCGGCAGATCATCCACGTAAACTATGCCGTCTTCAGTAATCTCCACCTTCTCCCCGTGCAGGGGGATGATCCCGTATTCACCCAGGACGTATTCGCCTTCAGCAGTCACCAGGAAACCTTCGGCGTCCCGGCTAAAACTCCCGTTCCTGGTCAAGTAGGGGCCGCCAGGCCCGTCGACCATGAAAAACCCATCCCCGGAAAGGGCCAAATCCAGTGGGTTACCGGTCACCAGGTAACTGCCGGGGCGAAGATCGGTATAGACCTCATCCACCTGTACCCCGGGGGAGGTATAGCCGATCGGCACAACCCCTTGCCGGTCGAGGGCATAAAGAAGTCTTTCCCGGAAAGACATGCCGATTGCTTCGTCCCTTTTATAACCGGTGGTATCAATATTGGCCAGGTTGTTGGCGATCGCATCCTGCCGGTAAAGTTGCAAGTTCATGCCGCTGGCTGCGGTATACAGGCCTCGGTACAAATTCTCACCTCCTTTCGGAAAAGAAAAAAGCCGGCGACGACCCGGCTTTTCTGTGTTTTCTCAAAAAGCGCCTTTTTATAGAGACCGGCTGCCCACAATCAGGCTGCTCTTTAGCCCGTCTGCACTTTCCAGAACTTTCCCGGCGCCCAATACAACACAGGATAAAGGGTCCTCTGCTAAATGTATCGGTATGCCGGTCTCTTCACTTAATAGTTTTGTGAAACCATCCAGTAAAGATCCGCCCCCGGTTAAGACGATTCCCTTCTCCACAATGTCGGAGGCCAGCTCCGGAGGGGTACGCTCCAAAACCGATTTGATCCCGTCGATGATGGCGGTGATCGGTTCGGAGAGGGCCTGGAAAGAATCGGCCGAGGTGAAGGTGATGGTCCGCGGCAGCCCGGTAACCAAGTCCCTTCCCCGGACTTCCATGGCTTTCCCCTCTCCCTCGGGATAAGCCGAGCCAATCTCCAATTTCAGTTCTTCTGCGGTCCTCTCGCCAATCATCAGGTTGTACATTTTCTTTATGTATTTAATAATCGCCTCATCGAACTTGTCCCCGCCGACCCTGAGCGATTCGCTGACCACAATGCCGCCCAGGGAGATGATGGCGATCCCGGTGGTTCCCCCGCCCACATCCACAATCATATTGCCGCTGGGTTCAAAGACATTGATCCCCGCCCCGAGGGCGGCGGCCATTGTCTCTTCAATTAAATAAGTATGTTTTGCCCCCGCCTGCATCGACGCTTCCAGGACTGCCCGTTTTTCCACGCTGGTTACTCCGGAAGGAATGGAGACAACCACCTGAGGCCGGAAGAAGCGGGGTTTGGGACTGACTTTCTCAATGAAGTACCTGAGCATGTCCTCGGTAATGTCATAATCCGCTATGACCCCGTCTTTCAACGGGCGGACCGCAATGATATTCCCGGGTGTGCGGCCAATCATCTTCCGCGCTTCCTCGCCCACAGTCAGAATCTTGCCGGTCTCCTTATCCTGCGCCACTACGGAAGGTTCCCTGATCAGTATCCCTCTGCCGCGCACGTAAACTAGGGTGCTGGTTGTTCCCAAGTCAATTCCAATGTCTGTACTTAAATTTAGCATAACCCTCTTTTACCTCCCCTTCCGGAGTGAAACAGTAATTATTAAATTGAGAATTCTACGTTTTAATGGAATATCCTCCTTTTTTTACGCGTCCTTCTTGTTTCGCCTGGTATTTTCGTCTTGTCGCCTCTCCCCCCCGGATATGCCTCTCCGCCTTGTTAATCTCTAAAACCCTTTTGACCTCTTTGGCCAGGACTTTATTGATCCCCGGCAATCTTTCGGTCACGTCTTTATGAACTGTGCTCTTGCTAACCCCAAAATAGCCGGCGGCCTGTCGCACGGTGGCGTTTTTCTCTGTGATATAGTGACTGAGGTCCAAAACCCTCTTTTGAATATAATCCTTCATCTTCCCCACCCTTTGCGCTTTTTCAGTAAATTATATGGGCTGGGCAGGGGCAATATACCTTTTCCAAAAACTCGCCTTTCCGGCCGGTTTTTTCCGGTGTTCGCCGGTGAACTGTCTCTCCCGTTACCAGGCGGGCTGCCCAAAAAGAAACGCAACTTCCCCTTGCCGCCGGGTTTTTCCCCGGGCCGCCGGTCAATCGGCAAGGCTGGGAATGACGGAAAGCGGATCCACCGGATTCCCGTGGTGGTAGAGGCTGAAATGGATCCCCGGTTCCGACCCGCAGGTACTGGCGGAGCTTTTCCCCAGCACCGTCCCTTTTTGTACCTGGAAACCGGGGGTGACCATCACCTCGCTCAGGTGGCCGTAAAGACTGCTCCACCCGCCGTTGTGGTCAATCGTCACCACCCAGCCGAGTAAAGGGTCGTTCCGGATCTCCCGCACCCTGCCGGCGGCAGCCGCCATCACATTGCGCCCGGCCGGGAGGGAAAGGTCAACCCCGGTATGGTAACGCCACTCATTCCCGTACCTGTGCCAGCCAGTGCTGCGTAACAGCCGGCCTTGCACCGGCCGGCCAAAAGCCGGGACAGCCGACTCTTCCCAAGCGCCCTTCTCCTTTTCCCCCGCCAATTCCTGGACCCGGTGCTTAAGTTCGGTAATCTCCTCCTGCATCCGGGAGAGATTAACCGCGTTGGGCATAGGTTCTTCTCCAGCCAATTCCCCGGGTGTGCGGACGCTCCCCGGCGCGAGTGCTTGCTCACGCCCGCTTTCGTTTTCAGGCACGTGTGCGCGTCCGGAACCGCTTCCTGCGATCTGTGCGTCCCCGGGAAGAGGACCTTCGCTGTAAAAATCTTCTTCCAAACTGAGGGGGACCGGTTTATCAACGGTTACCCGGCGGGTAAAACCCCAAACCAGCGCTGACAGAAAAAGCACCCCGGCGAGGAAAAAAAGGGCCAACCGGCGAAACGGCAAGGGGTTGTCCCGGATCTTTTCCCTAGTGCGCACGGCAGCAAGCATCCATTTTCGTAAGACGAGGCGGAAAGATCGCCAAAAATGGCGGAGATACCTCCAGTCCATAGTGAACACCTCCGGAAGATAGTCTTCCCAAAGGCGCCATTATTATCCACGAATCTGCAACCGGACAATCTCCGCCCCCCGGTAATAATATTTTAGAATCGAACGGAAATCCCAGCCCTTCCTGGCCAAGCCGTCCGCCCCGTACTGGCAGAGCCCGACCCCATGCCCGTAACCGGTGGTTTGGAAGAGGATACCACCGGCTGACAGGCGCCAGGAGAAACAGGAGGAGTTAAGCCCCAACAGACGGCGGAAAACTTCCCCGTGCATTTTGCGGCCGTTGACCGTGAGGGTTTTTACCCGCCCGCCGGCGGTGTATTCCAGGATACGCAGGTCGGGGGGGGCGCTTGCCGGTTCCATCCCCAGCTTCGTCCAGAACTCCGCATAAGAAAAGGCTTTTTCCCCTTTGTATTTTGGTGAATGCTCTCCAAAGGAGCAGGTCACACTCTGCAGGTAGGGCAGGTCCTTACCCCAGATCTCCCCGGCGTTCTCCGTCCGCGGGCCGCTGGTGGAATGGTAGACCGCATCGATCAATTCCCCTTTATAGGTTAAAACCAGCCCTGCTGTGCTTTTCACCGCCTCCGTAATCCGGGCCCGGTTCCGCAAATATTCCCGGAAACCCCATTTTTTCAGCATATCCCTCCGGGAAAGCCAAGCCTGGCTCTCACCGGGGTCGTCGCTGAGATCGGCCTGGGGGTGGGAGGAAGACCCCCGGCCACCAAAGGCCCGCATCCGCTTGACCGTTACGGTACGGGCCGCCACCGCCTGGGCTTTCAGGGCCTCCAGGCCGAAAGAAGCCGGCATTTCACCGGCCACCACCCCGATCAGGTATTCTTCCAACTCCAAACGGCGTAACTGGCCGCGTTCGGTCAAGAAAAGGTGGACGGTGAGTTTCTCAGCGGGCGGCCGCGGCGGCCGGGTGAGCAAATAGGGGATGAGAATTAGAAAAACCACCAAAAAAAGAAAAAGACCGCTGAGGGCCTGTTTCATCTTTTCCCTCCATCGCCGCGCAGAGAATGATCAATCTACCTTATGCGACGGGGGAAAATATTATGCTTTATTAAATTAATGTTTCATTAGGTATTGCTATATGAGTAATAACGGGCTACGCCTGCCGCCGGGCCAGGTATTTTTCTAACCGGTTGAACCAAACAGAGGGAAGCTCAGCGTCAAGGACCACCCCGTCCGGGAGGTACTCCTCTTTGATAACCCGGCCTTTTCCATGGACCAGCGCCAGCAGGTCCCCTTCCCTGTACGGCAGGAAAAACCTCCCCCGCTTAACCCTGCCGCTCAAAAGGTCAACGATCTTCGCCAGCAACTGGGGGATGCCTTCGCCGGTCAGGGCGGAGATTGCCACTGCTTCCGGGTAAACCCGTTCCAACCGGGCGATGGTAAACTCGTTACTGATTAAATCCTTTTTGTTGAGAACCGTTATCCGCGGTTTATCCTCAATACCCAACTGGCGCAGGACCTCAATGACTGCGTTAAACTCCTCGTCGACATTGGGGGCGGCCAGGTTAACCACGTGCAGGAGGAGATCGGCATGGGAGGTCTCTTCCAGGGTCGCCCGGAAGGCCTCCACCAACTGGTGGGGGAGTCTTCTGATAAAACCGACGGTATCGACGAGGAAAACCTCCTGCCGGTTGGGGAGAACCACCCGGCGGAGGGCCGGGTCAAGGGTGGCAAAGAGCCGTTCCGAAACTTCCACTTCGGTACCGGTGATCGCCCGAAAAAGCGTGGACTTCCCGGCACTCGTGTATCCGACCAAAGCCAACACCGGCCAGGCCTTTTTTTCCCTGGGGGCCCGCTGCAAGTGGCGTTGGGCGCGGACCTTCTTTAACCTGCTGTTGACCACGGCCATCCTGCGCCGGAGCTTGCGCCGGTCGGTTTCGAGCTTTGTCTCGCCCGGGCCCCGGGTGCCAATTCCCCCGCCCAGACGGGAAAGGATCTCCCCTTTTCCGGAGAGGCGGGGGAGGAGGTATTCCAATTGGGCCTTTTCCACCTGGAGTTTAGCCTCCCTGGTCTGCGCCCGCTGGGCGAAGATGTCCAGGATTAAACCGGTCCGGTCAACAATTTTGGTCTCCAGGACCTCTTCCAAGTTTCCGGCCTGGGCGGGGGTCAGTTCGTCATCAAAAATCACCAGATCGGCCCGGTGCACCCGGACCAACTGCCGTAACTCTTCAATTTTGCCGGGGCCAAGGAAAAAGGCGGGATCCGGCCGTTGGTTGCGGCGTGAAAGAACCGCGGCCACCAGTGCGCCCGCCGAGACCGCCAACTCTTTAATCTCCTCCAGCGCGGCGCCGGCCATCTCTTCCCGCCCGTCGCCGGCTGTGACGACCAGGACGGCGGTTTCGCCGTGCCCGGTTTCATTGGCCATTAACCTATTCCTCCTTGGCGTTAAGGTGATAAATGAATCTCAATCCTTCCAGGGTCAAAACGGGGTTTACAATCTGGATCATCTGCGACTCCTCAGCTATTATCCGGCAATAGCCGCCGGTGGCCACCACCTGCGGTTGCCCGGCGCCCATCTCCCCAATCATGCGGCGGATCAACCCGTCCACCAGATCCGCATAACCGTAGATCAACCCCGATTGGATACTGGTTACGGGGTTTTTCCCGATCACTTGCGGCGGCTTTTTCAGTTCCACCCGGGGGAGCTTGGCGGCATAATGAAAAAGGGCCTCTGCGGAGATCCCAATTCCGGGGACGATTATTCCCCCCAGGTATTCCGCTTCCGCGTTGACGGCGCAGAGTGTTGTCGCAGTACCGAAATCAACAATGATCACCGGTGTTCCGTAAAGGCGTACCGCCGCCACGGCATTGGCCACCCGGTCCGCTCCTACCTCCCGGGGGTTTTCATAACGGATGGAGAGGCCGGTACGAATCCCCGGTCCCACTACCAACGGTTCACAGTGGAAATATACCCGGGCCATTTCGATCATGGCAGAGGTGAGCGGCGGGACAACACTGGCCAGGACCACCGCTTCGACCTTCCCGGCGGCAAGACCTCTGTTGGCCAGGAAATCCATTAAAAACAGGCCGTACTCATCGGCCGTCCTTTGCCGTTCTGTTGTCAGCCGGCAGTTGGCAAGGAGTTTTTCCCCCTCATAGACCCCCAGGAAAATCTGGGTATTTCCCGCATCCATTACAAGAATCACTGTTAATCCTCCCTTTCTGCTGCCAACTCTCCCAAACCCGGGTAAACAAAACCGATGGAATAATCGGCAGTATAAAGATGGGGAAAGAATTCCACTTGACAATCGAAGGCCTTTAAGCGGTTTTGTAAAAGATAAGCCAGGTGTTTCATCCCCGGCTTAGCCATCAGGCTGTGGCCCAAATCAATCAGGCTTACGCCATGACGGGCAAAATAATTTATACTGTAACGGCTCAATTCCGAAGAGAGAATCAAATTACACCCAGCGGCCAGCCACTCATCCCAGGCCTCCCTATAAACAGGGAAAAACCCCGGGCCGGGAACTATTGCCACCCTGGTGATCCGGGCGTTCAAATCCCCGCTGTACGGGATGACGTTTACCTCCAGGATCCGTTGGCAACAGGTGAGCAGTTCTTTTAAACTCAAATCCGTCATCCCAAAAACCACATCACCCGCTGTCTCCAGATCCGAAAGGTTCAAAAGCCGGGCAAGGGTAATATTATTCCCTTCCGGCGCCCTGTTCCAGGCACTGTGCAGTTTATAGAGGCCCATCCCCTTTGCCGCCAGTTCCCCCGCTGCCTCTCCTTGCCAGGGATGGTGGGAAATCAGGAGTTCCACACCCTTTTGGGCGGCAGCGAGAATATTGCGTTCCGTGGGGTCAACGCAGACCCCGATCTTTTCCACCTTCTCCCGTCCTTCGGGCTTTACTTGATAACCCGGGAGGTCGTAGGGGTCGGCGTTTTTTGCCGGGGCCAATTCTTCCAAAATAGAATCAAGTCTTCCCAGTTCAATCATGGGATCACCCTCTTTGCCTTCCACGCGCGCCTGGCCCGCGCGCAGGCCCCAAAAGCAGCCGGTCTTTTCCTTTTTATATTCTCATTCTTCTGCCGGTTCTCCTGCCGCCGCCCTATATTATACTCCTCCTTCCCTGACGCCGGTGAAAAAGAAAGCCCTCCGGAAGGAGTTATTATCCTGCCGGAGAGTTAATTATGCTACCGGCGGGCCTATTCTCCTCCCGGAGGGCCGGATTATTCCATTGTTTATTGCAAACAAAGGAACTCGCTGCCTGTCACGGGCTGCACCGGACTTGCCGGAATAATCTCTTACTGTTCAAGCTCAACCAGAATCACCTCGCCGAATTCTTCCAGCTTCTTGTCGAACATGGGCGCGTAACCCACCACCACAATGACTACCTCCTCCGGGCGCAGGTAATCAAAGGCGTAAAACAAAAGATTCCCCGGTGTTAGAACCTGAATTTTCTCCAGTTGTTTTTCAAAAAAGCCAGGGTCAATATCTAACAGATCGTCAACCGCATTTCTGCCCGCAATCGCAGAAGCCGAGGTATGCCTGAAGACAGCCCGGTTTACGGCGCCATCCCGTACGCGATTAGCGTGCCCGGTAGTAATCTGAACTTCACGGATTTTTTCCATCTCCGCCAAGATCAGTTCGATCACCTGTCCGGTGGCGTCCGCGCGGGTTATGGCGTAAGCATAGAGAATACCGGGAATTCGATAGCCGTCGCTCAAACCGCTGCCAACCGCGTATGCCAGCCCGCGACGGGTCCGAATCTCATTATACAGGTTGCCCTCAAAAATCTCGCTCAGGACCCCTATGACCGGATAGTCCGGGTTGTCAAAGGTCAGGGTTGGATGGCCTAGAAAAATAACGCTCTGGGTGAGCGGGCGTTCCACATAATAGACTTTGGGCTCCGGTTGCCGGTCAAAAGGAGGCAGTTCCGGCGGTTCCACCCCTTTTCCCTCCCACCGGCCAATGGTCTTTTCCAGGAGCGCAATCATCTCTTCGGTATTAAAATCCCCGCTCACGGCCATGGTCGCATTCTCCGGGAAGTAGTAAGCCGCGTGAAAAGCCAAAACATCAGCGCGGGTAATGGCATTAACCGACGCAATGGTTGGATAGAGGCTCACCGGGTGCCCTTCGTATACTCTCCTGTTAAACTCGCGGACGGCGACCTGAACCGGGTCATCGTATTGCCGGCGGATGGTTTCAAGCATACGGTTGCGTTCCGTTGCCAAAAGGTCTTCGGCAAATACGGGCGCCGCGAGAATATCAGCCACAAGGTCCAAGGTCTCTGCGGCATACTCGCTCAAACACGAAAACTCTGCCGTTGCATAAAGAACATACCCGTTCACCGTCACCAAGGCCGCCAAATAATCCAACCTCTCATCCACCTCGGCGGCGGTCCGGGCGCCGGCCCCGCCGGCCCGGGTCAACCGGGCGGTCAGTCCTGCCAAACCCTTTTGCTCCGGGGGATCGTAGATCGACCCGGCTTTGATATAAACTGTACCTTGCAGTAGAGGGAGATCCCTATCCTCCAACAGGTAAACGGTCAGCCCGTTGCTGAGAACATGACGTACCGGCTCTATACTGGTGAATTCCAGGGGAGGGAATTCCATCTCATCTGGATAAGGCCATTCAATGGAAGGCTTCTCTGTGAATGCCGACCCCGGGCAGGCCGCCAAGAACAGAACGGCCAGCATAACTGCTAAGCGCATGGGTGCGCCAGTCTTGCTCATTTGCATCACTCTACCTCCCTTAAGCAAAATAATCTATCTTAATTCTACTCGGCCGCTTTTTCCGGTCCGGGCGCCAAAATGGCAACAGTTCTTCGTTCCGGCCGTAAATACTTCCGGGCCGCCTCCCTGATCTCCTCAGCCGTAACCGACTGGATTAATCCGGGATAAGCCAGTAGATTCTCCCATCCGCCGCGGAATAGCTCATAATAGGCCATGTTTTGGGCGAGTCCTGAGTTGGAGGCGAGGACGGAGAAGAAAGAAGCCCGGGCCCGGTTATGTATTTTCACCAATTCATCTGCACTGACCAGTTCATTCTGCAAACGCTCGATTTCTTCATAAATGGCAGCTTCAAGTTCTTCTGTGGTATGGGGATACCGCGGCTGGGCATAAAAAACGAACAACGATGGATACCGGGCGCCGGGAACCTCGGTGGCCCCTGATACCGACAACGCCGTCTGTTCTTCAACGACCAGGCGTTTATACAACCGTGAACTCCGGCCGCTGACAAGTAAATCCTTAATAACCTCCAACACATAGATATCACGGTCAGGGTAGGCCGGCTGATGCCAGCCGATCATCAGCTGCGGTTCGGCGTTGTATTCCACCCAAACACGGCGTTCCCCTTCCTGTTCAGGTTCTTCAGGGATCCATCCGGGCGGCCGCTCACGGGGTTCGAGAACCCCAAAATACCGTTCAAGCAAATCCTTGGCCCTTTCCAGATCAATATCGCCCACCATGACCAGAACCGCCCGGTTGGGGTGGTAGTGGGTCTCCCAGAATTCCCATGCAGTCCGCGTCCGGTAATTGGCAATCTCCTCCATACTCCCGATCAACGGCCGCCCGTATGGGTGTTTTTGGAAAGCAGCAGCCAGAAAACGCTCTCTCAGATACCCAACGGGTTGATCCTCATTACGCTGCCGCCGTTCTTCTTTAACCACATCCACTTCTTCATAGAAAAAGCGAAAGACCGCATCCAACAAGACATCCGCTTGAACCCGTATCCACGCTTCAAGCCTGTTCGCCGGGAGAGAAACCACGTATGAGGTATGGTCATAAGAGGTGTATGCGTTGTATCCTACCGCCCCCTGGCTGCCCATCAGCTGGTCAAGTATATTGGGCTGGGCCACTCCCTGCGCCTCTTCCCGTGCCCGGAGAAACTCTGCGTGCCGCCGGTCAATTTCCTCCTGAGGAGCGCCGGACTGTAAAGCGTCAAAGTAGGCATCGGCGGCCTCTTCCACCCGGTCCAGCAACTCATGTTCGCGAAAAGGATTCAGGCTCCCCAGGATACTTGTGCCCTTAAAGGCCATATGTTCCACCATGTGGGCTATACCTCCCAATCCGGGCGGTTCATCAATCCCACCAACATCAAACATAAGATGGCAGTGGATAACCGGAGCCCAAGGCCGCTGGACCATCAAAACTCTTAATCCGTTATCCAACTCAAACCGGTAAGCCTGCTCCGCCAAACCGCTGCCGGCAACGGGCAAACTGGCCAGCAAGAGCGCTGGGATGAGGAAGAGAATTTTCTTTAACATCAGCATCTCCTCCTTTCCGGACGCGCCGGAAAAACGTGCCTGGTATTTCCATAATTATTATTTTTTATCATTATTTACCATTATATTATAGGATTCCGATAAAATCCAGGTTTTTGTTCTAAATCTTGTCTGCTTGGTCAAAAATTCTAACTGCGCGTAAACCCGGTCATGGGCACAGCGTAAAAATTGCGGCTAAAACCCGTTAAATTAGGCTTAAAACAAAAAAGCTCAATAACAAATAAACCCCTGTTTTATTTCTTCCTTTGGTTTTTTGCCAACCAAGGAAACTGCAAAACAGGGGTAACACTGCTTTTCCACGCAAAGCTTTTTCACAATTTCATTCCTTTATTTCAGAAAAATATGATTCCCGATCCGCACGGTTACCTCCAACCCGGAAGAGGCAAAGAACCGTAAACCCTCAAGGGAAGAGAGGTTGGGGTTGTAGAAATAAAGCGCCCCTTTGCTGGGGTCTTTCCCCGCCAATGCGTCCCTGGCCGCCCTGATCGCCGATTCCGTCGGCTTCGTCCGCGGCAGTTTTGGCAGGCTGGAAAACTGTCCCTTTTGATAGATCACTTCCCGGATACTATTGGGGAACTGCGGGCTTTTTACCCTGTTCAGAACGACCGCACCCACGGCCACTTGCCCTTCATAGGGTTCCCCCTGCGCCTCGGCAGTAATCAGCCTGGCCAGCAAATCCAGATCAGCCCCGTAGACCCCAGGGGCGAAATTGTACTGCACAGAGACCCCTAAATACGGACGGAAAGCACTTCTGTTTTCCTGGTCAACAGGGGCGGTCAACGCCGCAGGGAGCAACCGGATCTCCAATGCACTGGAAAGCCCGGGTAAAAACCGGTCCAAATGTACTTCCAGGCCGGCAATAACCTCCGCCCGGTGTTTAAAGGGAACCCCGGAAACAGCAAAAAGGTCCCGTACACCCAGGCCGGCATAGGGGGTAAGCCATAATCCCTCTCTAAGCCGGTAAAGCAAACCGGCGGAAAAATCCTCGTCTACCAAGTTATAACCGCCTCTCAACCCCCACCGCCCGCGAGACCACCACTGAACTCTCACCCCGTCCAGGGCAAATTCTTCCTCTGCCAGCCGCCACTCTGCTCCCAACTGAAGAGCGGCGGCCGGAGTCAATACGCTAAAAACCCCTGCTATGACCAGAAATACCGGCAGTAACTGCTTCACAGGCAACCCTCCCCCTCTTCCTTTACCTAATTATCCATGCTGTTCCATAATTCCTGCTGGAAGAGGGGGAAGAAGCCCTAAAAAATAAAGGGAATCAACGGCGTTCCCAGGATTAACTGGGTGACGTTTTCACCGGGATTATAACAATAGGCGAATTCCATATTTACCCCGTCGTTTCCCACTCCGGGCTCCTGCCGGAAATAGGGGGAATACGCTTGCCACCTGCCGGAGGCTCCTGCCGGCCCGCCGGAACGAACCTCCGCCTTCATCCGGGCAAAGATCTTCCCCGCCAACTCACCAGCCTGGTCTTCGCTGAGCCTTCCCGGCCATTCTCCTCTTATGGCCAGTTTGAAGGGGAAGTTTTCCTTGAGCGGGGCCAGCGCCTGTTCCAGGTGGCGAAGGTAATGGCGTAAGTCCGTAGCCGGAACCGCAAAGCCCATCAATCCGCAATGGGTCTCCCCGGTCCCATCCGCCTTTCTGACCGACTGCAGGGTCAGGATAATCCGGCTGCCATCCGGCAAGCAGCCGTTCAGGTTAACAAAGGCAAATGCCGGCTCCTCACCGCTGTACGGCGGAAGATCCACCTGCAGGCGCAACCGCCGCTGCAAGTTTTTTGCTTTTTTCTGGAGAACGGAAAGGGGAGTGAACTGCTCAGCAATTATACTCCACCCTTCAATCTCTATTTCGCCGCCGGCAAAGCCCGCAGCTTTCCAACCGGCAATTAACGGGTGTTCACCAAGGGGCGCCGGGCTGGCATAATCAATGTGGTTAAGGGAGAATAGCAAAAGAAAGGAGAAAGAGAAGAAAAGCCGGTAAAAAAACCCTTTAATCATGAGATTACCTCCCTGACAATGATCGGTATTACTATTATTGCCAAATTCAGGAAGGATTAAACTTCAAGGGTTCCGGCTTCCTTAGCACGCGGCAGCGAAGATTAACTCCCCGCGGGATCAAACTCCCGAGTGATCAGGAGAACTTTCCTCAGCGCACAACACTGAGAACCAACCGGAGGAGGCGGTAAAGGAAAAAAGCCAGGCTGCCGGAGAAGAACGGCGTCAGGATCCAGGTAAGTACGATCTCCCAGAGCAAAAAAGAGTCCACAGCCTTTTTCCCCCTGCTGAAACCGACGCCGCCCACCGCCCCGACTATGGCGTGGGTGGTGGAAACCGGCAGCCCGGCAATGGTAAAGAAATGGACGACAACCCCGGCAACGAATTCCGCGGTCAAGGCGGTCACCGGGTTTAAGCGGGTGATTTTCTCCCCTATGGTCTTCATAACCTTTTTCCCCCAGACCAGGACGCCGCAGCCCATGACCGCCCCCCCGGCAAAAGCCAGAAGTAGTGGCGGCACTGCCAAGACCCCTGAGAGCACGCCGGTGGCGTTGGCCACATCATTTGCCCCCCAGCTGAAAGCCATATAGCATCCGGTGATGGTCACCAGTATCTTGACGGTGGTTTCCGGCAGGTGGGGATTGCCCGCCCGGACCATTGTTTTTCCCACCTTAAAAAAACGGCCCAAGCGAAAAAGGACCATTGCCAGCAGGAAGGCGGCCACAGGCGTAAATACCCAGGCCAAAAAGATCCTCGCTGTTTCACCCCAGTTGATTAAAGGGCGCAAGCCTGCGGCTATTCCCCCGCCAATCAAACCGCCGGTGACCGCATGGGAAGTGGAGACCGGCAGGTGCAGGCCGGTGCAGATCAGGACCGTAAGGCCGGCCGCGGTCAAAGAGGAAAAGGCGATCACATGGGCAAAAGCCTCTGGCAGGGCCGGGAGGGGAAGGATCCCCGCGCCCAAAGTCTTGACAACCCGCCCGCCCATGGCCACCGTCCCGGCCAGTCCAAAAAGGGCGGCCAGAATCGCGCCCTGCCTGGGGGTGCGCACCCCTGAGCCCACCGCTGTTCCCATTGAATTAGCCGCATCATTTGCCCCAATTACCCAGGCCATCAATAGCCCGGGTAGAATCAGAAAAGCAGCCGGCATCGTATCCCCCCGGTTCTTAATCTTCCTGCCGGTAAGAACCTTATGCAGGCCTGTTTTCCATTAGACTCAGGGCCGGCCCGGCTGCCCTGATAAAACCCGGGGAAATGGGTATAATAGAATACGCCAAACTTCTTGCCGGAGAGGGACAGCAAAAATGAAAAAAAGGAAAAAAAACCTCCATGTCCTTTTGGACCAGGAGGTTTATGAGAAGTTAAGGCATATTACTTTTTACGAGCGCAATACCATTTCCGACGTTGTCCGCCGGTTAATCGTTGAATACCTGGAGGAAAAAGCCCTCGCCGAACCGGATTTTGTCGCCCCGCACCGTTTATGAGCCGGGCTGGCAGGCATCAGTGGGGCAAACTTCCGCGCAAGCCCCGCAATCCGTGCATTTTTCCGGATCGATCACGTGCTTATCTTCCCCCTCGCTGATCGCCTCAACCGGGCATTCAGAGGCGCAAACCCCGCAGTTAATGCAATCATCGGTGATATGGTATGCCAATATTACACCTCCTCCCATACAAGGTGAGAACCGGTCCTACCCATAAAACCGGCACGGAGAAGGCAGATCTCCTCTCTTTAAAATTCTCGCCCGGTGAGAAAAATCCCCCCTTGTTTAAATAAATTTTACCAAAATTCAAAGGATACGGCGTAAATTCTGCCATAACTTGTCAATTTGGCAATAATGATAATATTAATATAATAGCGGTTTGGTTCTTGACTTCCCGCCCGGACCGGGTTAAAATATATGTAGTGCATCAAGCGGGCGTGGCTCAGTGGTAGAGCATCGGCTTCCCAAGCCGAGGACCGCGGGTTCGAATCCCGTCGCCCGCTCCAATTTATTTCAACGAATAGATGAACGATTTATTTCTTTCGCTGAAAATTTTTAACCAATGAAGAAGATTGCCACGCCGGCGTAGCTCAACTGGCAGAGCAGCGGTATCGTAAACCGCAGGTTGTCCGTTCGATTCGGATCGCCGGCTCCAGCCAAAATTAATCCCGGCAGTTGATATGCCGGGATTTTTTCTTATACTCCCATATTCCTTTCCTCTATCCTCTTCTCTACTCCTGTTTCCCTCGCAAATCGCTTTTTACAGCCAATGAAACCTGATTTCAGCCCAGCAAGGCCCGGACCTTATCCATCACGCTGTTGTGGATCTCATCCAGGTCCTCTTTGCTTTCAGCCTCAAACCTCAAGACCAGTACCGGCTGGGTATTGGAAGCCCTGACCAGGCCCCATCCACGGGGAAATCTCACCCTCAGCCCGTCAATGGTCACCACCGGGTATTTACCCTCGTACTCTTTGGCCAGTTCTTCCAGGACAATGGCCTTCTTCTCTTCCGGGCACTCGATACGGATCTCCGGGGTATTCACCGCCTGGGGAAGCTGGTCATATAAGGCGGAAAGACTCTCCGCGCCCCCGGCCAGGATCTCAAGGAGCCGGGCGCCGGCGTAGATCGCATCATCATACCCGTAGTAGCGGTCGGCAAAGAAAAGATGCCCGCTCATCTCCCCGGCCATGACCGCATCTTCCTCCTTAAGCTTGGCCTTGATCAGGGAATGCCCGACTTTCCACATGATGGCTTCCCCGCCGGCCTTCTCAATTTCATCAAAGAGATGCTGAGAACATTTGACTTCTCCGATAAACTTGGCTCCCGGCCGGTCTTTGAGGATATCCCGGGCGAAGATGATCATTAATTGGTCGCCCCAAAGGATCCGTCCCTTATCATCGATGACGCCCAAACGGTCCCCGTCGCCGTCAAAGGCCAACCCCAAATCCGCACCGGTCGCAGCGACCTTTTCCCGCAGGCTTTCAATGCACTCCGGGATGGTCGGGTCCGGATGGTGGTTGGGGAACCGGCCGTCGGGGCGGGAATACAACCCGATAACCTGGTGTCCCATTTCCCGGTACAACGGTACCGCCAGCAGATTGGCCACCCCGTTCCCGGCGTCCACCACCACTTTCAACTGCCGTTCAGCCGGGAGTTTCAGGGTTTTCAGGACTTCCTTGATATACTTGCTTTTCAATGCCACCCGGCGTTTTTTCCCTTTTCCGGTCACATAGTCTCCTTTTTCGATGATCTCCCGCAGTTCCTGGATTTGCTCGCCAAAGATGGTGGTTTGGCCCAAACAGATTTTAAAACCATTTTCGTTCGGCGGGTTATGGCTGCCGGTGATCATCACGCCGCCGCCAACCGGCAAGTGAAAAAGGGAAAAATACAGGAAAGGCGTGGGGAACATCCCTATATCGTAGACATCAATTCCTGAGGATAACAGCGCTTTGACGAGTATGCGCTTAAACACCGGTGAACTGAGGCGCACATCCCGGCAGACGGAGACGCTCTTTACCCCGTGCCGGTGATAAAAACTCCCCAGCGCTTTCCCTATATGATAAACCACCTCTTTGTTAAGGGTTCCACCCTCATCGGCACTGCCGACAACTCCCCTGATATCATACTGGCGAAAAATCTCCTTGGCAACCTGCATCTCTCACCCTCCCATATTTCTCCTGGTTTTCTTAATTTCTTCCGTTTTTCTTACCAATAATACCGGCGGGTACGGAGAAGGAACCGGCGAACCATAAAAATGCCGGCCACAAAACCCCCGATATGCGCCCACCAGGCGATCCCGCCGGCGGATCCCACCCCGAGAAAAGCGGCGGTGCCTTGGATGAGTTGCATCAAAAACCAACCGCCCAGGTAGAAAAAGGCGGGGATATGGATGAAAAAAGGTACGAAAAAGACGGGGACCAGAGTAACTATCCGGGCGGTGGGATAGAGCAGGAAATAGGCGCCCATCACACCGGCTACAGCCCCGGAAGCGCCAATGGCCGGCGTGGTCTCAAAGGGGTTGGTGAGGACATGGACCAACCCGGCAGCCACCCCGCCCGCGAAATAAAAAAGGAGAAAACGGAAAGACCCCATCCGGTCTTCAATATTATCCCCAAAAAGCCAAAGGGCCCACATATTACTAATCAAGTGTCCCCAGTTTCCATGGAGAAACATGCTGGAAAAAAAGGAGATAAACGGCATTCCGCCGGTAAAATCCAGTCTCAACACCCGGGCGGGGACCAGGCCGTACGCGAGAAAAAGCCTTTTTGCCGCCACCGGGGAAAGGGTAACCGAATACAAAAACGCTAGTGTGCAGGCGATGATCAGGCCGATGGTCATAAGCGGCGGGCGCCGGCTGGGAATTGTATCTCTTAACGGGATCATCCAATGCCACCCCCTATTATCATCTCCGCCAGTGCGGGTTTTTCGCGTTTTGCTGGCGCACAGGCCCTTCATGCCTCGCGGCCACGCGGGGAAATTGCCTGGCGGAAACTTGCTTACCGGACCCGCCAGGACGGGGGGTATTCGTTACGCACCAGCCGGCCCAGGCGTTTCGCCCAACCCAGGGGGAACCCGCCGGTTTTAACCAACACCCACCCGTTGCCGGGCAGTCGCTCCTCGTCCAGGAGTAAAGTTTCCCCCCGTAAGTAACGGGCCAATTCCGGACTACTGGGAGGAAAATCCAGTTCCCTGGCGGCTTTCTGCCTCTCCAGGGCCAAAGCCAGCGCAGCGGAGGGTTTAAAGTCCCCGCCCCGGTATTCGCCGAGAAAAAGCCCGTTGCGGATTACCTTCAAACCACGCAAATCCGGGAGCCCGGGCGGCAGGAGGTAGAGCCCTCCTCCATCTTCCTCATGAAACCGCCCCCCGGCCAACCCGGGTAACTCTTTCTCTCCAGGTGGCTCAATCCCCACCTGGGCGCAGAAATCATGGAAAGCGGCAATGACTCCGGCTGCGGGTTCGCGCAGATGCGCGCCGCTACTTCTGCGTGCACTACCGCTAAAGCGTGCGCCCCGGTTCCCTATTCCCTCCGGTGAAAACGGGGTTTCTTCGGTACGCCCGCCGTCTCTCTCTCTTTTCCTGCGCAATACCGCGGTGAAATGCCCTTCCCCCCGGGCCAAATGGGGCCAAACCCGTACGACACCTGTGAGATCCGGGCGCCCAACCCACTCTCCCCGCCCGGGAGAGACCCCGGGTAACTCCGGTAAAACCGCCGGTTGGAAATCCGGGTGGGTTTCCAGGAACCACGAAACCTGCCCCTCGTTTTCTTCCGGGGAAAAGGTGCAGGTGGAATAGACCAGCGTCCCGCCGGGGGCCACCATTTCCGCAGCTTCTTCCAAAAGTTCCCGCTGGACGGGAACGCAGCACTTTGGATGGTAATTTCTCCTCCAGGCTGTGGTCAACCTGGGTTCCCGGCGGAACATCCCTTCCCCGGAACAAGGGGCATCCACCAGCACCCGGTCAAAATACCGGGGGAACCGGGCCGCCAGGTTCTCCGGTTTTTCGTTTAAAATAACGATGTTACGGATCCCAAAATTCTCTACATTCTTAAGTAAAGCCTGCAAACGCCGGGGGTTGAGGTCATTGGCAAAAAGCAGCCCCCGGTTCTTCATGGCCGCCCCAATCTGGGTGGTTTTCCCTCCCGGCGCGGCACAGAGGTCCAAAACCTTCTCCCCGGGTTGTGGGTCAAGCAACACCCCCGGCAGGACGGCGCTGGGTTCTTGGAGATAATAAAGACCCGCATGGTAGTAAGGGTGTTTGGAAGCCTTAAAACCCTTTGGCAGGTAAAAGGCCTCCGGGCACCAGGGCACCTGTTCCAGCGGGTACGGGAAGATCCGCAGGAACTCCTCCACCGTTATTTTGGCGGTATTAACCCGCAGGCAATGGGTGATGACCTTTTCCCGGAGAGCCCCATAGAAAGCCCGGTATTCGTCATCCCCCAGCAGGCGCCGCATCTTCTCCGTAAACTCCGGCGGTAGCTTCATAACCCCTCTCCTATACAGCTTTATGCGGTTTGCATCGGTACCTTTGTCCGGCCTACAAACGACAAGTCCGGTAGTTCTCCAAAATGCTCGCGGAATATCCGGTAGTATAACAACTCTTCTTTAGTTCTTAAGGTGGAACCGTCCGGGAGCACCCTCTCCCGCCGGAATTCAATATCACTGATCTTTTCTTCGGCATAACGGGCGAGCTTATCGCTGACCCCGGCCCCCTCCCAGAACTTCACTTTCGGCCGGTAAAGCACTTCTTCAGGGAGGATACCCTCCATGGCCTTGCGAAGGATCCATTTTTCCACCAGTTGACCGTCCTCGCGGTGGAGTTTATACTCTGGAGGAATCCGTAATGCCAGCGAGACAACTTCCGGATCTAAAAAACTCATATATGCTACAAGCCCGTTGGCCGCCGCCGTCCCGTCCACCCTCTGCAGGGCGGTGTTATGCAGGCGTCTGGTAATATCAATAAGCTCCTCCGGGAGTTTTTCCATGGGCAAATCCTTGATATACGAGTAACCGGCAAAAAGTTCATCACTGCCTTCCCCGGAGAAAACCGCCGGTACATATTGGGCAGCCATCTTTGCTACCAGGTAATTGGTGAGGGAGGACCGGATTAACGGGGCGTCAAAAGATTCCAAATGGTAAATGACTTCCGGCAAGACCTTTAGCAAATCGTCAAAATCCACGGTTACCTCATGGTGTTCGCTTTGGATATAATCCGCTATCTGCCGGGCATAGTAGAGGTCTGGCGCCCCCTTCAAGCCTGCGGCAAAGGTGTGCAATTTTTCAAGGTACGGCCGGGCCAGCGCTGCCATGGTGCTGGAATCAAGTCCTCCGGAGAGCAAAGAACCGACTTCTCCCGTTTCCGCACATTCCCTGATACTCTTTTCCAGGCAGGCCCGCAAACGCATTGCCGCCTCCTCAGCTTCTATCGCCAAGGGCGGTACCGGCCGCAGGTCGAAGAATTTAACCAATCCTTTTTTCGGATGGTACCAGTGGCCCGGGGGAAATTCTTCAATCTTCTCCGCCAGGCCGACCAAGGCCTTGATCTCCGAAGCAAACACCAAAACCCCGTTAATCTCCCCATAATACAAGGGGGCGATGCCCAGCCCGTCACGGAGCAAATGCAACCCCCGCCGGTCCACATAGGCTAAGGCCAAAGGGCTATCCTTTTCCGCCCTGGCAAGGTCACCGGAAAAACGCCCGTCCCAAACCAGAGACCTTTTCCGCATCCGGGAATAATCTTCGTCTTGCGCTTCCGGCCATACTACCCCCAGAGTGGCGTTCTTCGTCCGTAGGACTTTTCGCCCGGCCGGGCCCCGGTGGGCGATGGCGTCCAACATCTCTTCGACCAACTCTGCTCTTCCACCCTGCGCAATACCTACTATTCCCGCCATAACCAATAAATCCTCCTTACCGTTCATGCCTCTTCTTATTTATTTTAGCATAAAGCCCTTCCGGTTTTGTTGCCGAAAGGTAAACGCCATGCTCTCCCGGCAAATACTTGGGAAAATTTAATATTTTTGCCTGCCGGTATCTAGTTTTTCTTGCTCCTGCCGATTACTTATGTACAACTATTATATATCTTATGATAAAATATATCTTACCCAAAACTTGATAAGATCAGGAGGTGCTCGCATGGCTATCAAATGGTCGCCGGAGTACGCGATTGGCGTTGAGATCATCGACAATCAACATAAGGAATTGTTCAGCGCCATAAATAACCTGCTCGAAGCCTGCAACCAGGGGAAAGGCAAGGAAGAGGCCGGCAAGGTCTTGAAGTTTCTCGAGAATTACGTGGTTGAGCACTTTACAACAGAAGAAGGCATCCAAAAGGAAAGCGGCTTCCCCGAATACGAGGCGCACAAAAGAGCCCATGAGGGTTTCATCCAATCCTTTAGCGAACTGAAAAAAGCCTTTGAGGAAGAGGGGCCCACCCTGAGTTTTGTGGTGAAAATCAACAGAATAGTGGTGGACTGGTTAATTCAACATGTCACCCAGGCCGACAAAAAGATCGGCATCTTCTTGCAAAAAGGGACGCTGTAAAACCGCTGTCATTGCCTTTTAACTATGCTCAAGTTTTTTGAAAAATAAAAAGCCCTTCGTCCGTGGAAACGAAGGGCTTTTCTTTGTACCTGTTGCACCCTCCTAGTGATGTCTACTGTTCAGTACCGCTTCGGCTATGTTATTGCAGTGGTCGGCGATCCGTTCCAGGTTCTTCATCAACTCGGTGAAGCCCACGGCCGATTTGGGATTACAGGTCCCGTCATTCAACCGCTCCATATGATTTGTCCGGCATTGCTCTTCCAGTTTGTCCATGTCCGCCTCCAATTCCAAAACACGTTTGGCGGCCTTATAATCCCTCTTTAACAAGGCCTGCAGGCTGTTGAAGAGCATTTCACTGGTATGGCGGAAGACGTTGCCCAATTCTTCCTTGGCCTGCGGGGAAAAGGCGACCCCTTCCTCCTTAAGGTATAATGCTTCTTCCGCTATGTTGATACAGTGGTCGCCGATGCGCTCGATATCACTGGTGACATGGATCAAATCGGCCAAAAGGTCGGATTGCCGGTCGGTCAGGGAGTTCCGGGAGACGATCATCGAAAGATAATGGATAATGGCGTCCTGCAGTTCATCAAGGATCTCCTCGCCCTCCTGCACCGCTCCCATTTTTGCCTGGAGTTGGTTGGTACCGTTAAACATCTGTTCCGCTTCCTGGTAGATCTCCCATGCAATCTCCCCCATCCTGCCGATCTCTTTACCGGCCAGATCCAAAGCCATCTCGGCGTTGCCCAGGACGTGGTCATCAAGGTACTTGACGCCTCTTTCCAGATATTTGTCCTCTCCCGGGATCAATTTTGTGACGATTGCGGCTAACACCCGGGTAAACGGCAACCACAAAAGGGCGTTAAGGACATTAAAGAAAGTGTGGGCATTGGCAATCTGCCGCTTGATGACATGGACCTCGGTAATCCCCAGGGCTGGTTGCGGGCGGGGGGAAATCTGATAAACAAAGGCGATAAAGAGAGGGAAGACGAGAAGGCAGACAAGAGTTCCGAAGATATTAAAGAGGCTGTGGGAGAGGGCTGCGCGCTTGGCGGTCCGGTTCGAGCCAATGCTGGCGAGGATTGCGGTAATGGTGGTGCCGATATTATCGCCTAAAAGGATCGGCACGGCAGTGGTTAGAGGAATCAAAGCCCGGACCGTCTCACCGTCCACCACCGGCTGCGAAGCCAGGCTCTGCAAGACACCAATGGTGGCGCTGCTGCTCTGGACGACCATGGTCATGACCGTACCAATGAGCACTCCCAAAAGGCGGTTCTCCCCCAGTTGGGTCATCCACTGGATGAAGATGGGGTTATCCGCCAACGGCTTCAATACCTGTGACATAGTGTTTAACCCGATGAAGAGAACGCCGAAACCAAAAACAACCTGCCCAAGGTATTTAAGTTGTTTTCGCCTGCCAAAAAAAAAGAGGATAAAACCTATTGCCGCGATAGGGTAAGCAATATCCCCGATTTTAAAGGCGATCAACTGTGCGGTGATGGTGGTACCGATATTGGCGCCGATAATGATCCCAATGGCCTGGGTCAATGTCATCAACCGGGCATTGACAAAACCAATGGTCATAACCGTGGTGGCGCTGCTGCTCTGGATAATAGCGGTGACCAGGGCGCCGACCCCTACCGCCATCAGAGGGTTTCTGGTGACAGACGCCAGGATGCTGCGCATGCGGTCACCGGCGGTTTTTTTCAGCCCTTCACCCATCAGGTTCATCCCGTAAATAAACAGGGCCAGTCCGCCGGCAACACCGAATATGATCTCTCGCATATCTACCCCAACCCCTGCTGTGTTTTGCCTTTTTCTACCTGTTCTGCGGGTATATGAGCAAAATATTCCTGGTTCTTTTTATTCGTTCCCGGTTGGGATAACCCTGCCAATGATTGATTGTGGAGAAAACGGCTGCCTTCACAAGGAAAATAGAAAAAGGCAGAGAAAAAGCAGGATTTTCAGCCACTCTTTTTTTGTTTTTTTAAAAAGATTTTAACTTACCATTAAATTAGCTGTTACGCCGGTTTTTACCGCTTATCTTTTCTCCGCCAATTCCGGCTAGGACACCCGCAACCCTATTCTCCGGCCGGGACGGTTTTCCCCATAGACTTCATGGAGATAGCGGAGGAACCGCGGTGGCACCTGTTTATAAAGATGGTGGTACATCCCGGTGAGCAACTCATCCACTGCCGGCGCCTGCGCCCAAACCTCCTGCAGGAAACTGGTGCCAAGAAAAAGCTCCCGGCAATAGTCTTTCAGCAAAAGCGTCATTTCCTGTACGGGCACATTTCCCTCTCCGGTCTTTTCCCGCAACGCCAAAAGCACCTGCCCGGCGTTTTCCTGGTGTTCCCTGACCCGGTCCAGCCGGTTCTTTTGTTCCGCGTCCAGCCAGCCCAGATTCTCCAAGGTTCCCTCTAAATATTCCTGCCGGTACTCCAGGAATAAACGGGTTATTTCCGCCAAACCCCGGGTAATCTCTTCCCAATCCTCCGCGGTCAACCGCCAGGACCCACGGGGCCGGAGATTTTCCCGGCCGGCGAGTTCCTGGCAGATGATATACAAAGCAGCCACCGGCCTTTTCTGCCGCGCTTCGTCCGGGCGCCACCCCCAGTTACAGGCTCTCTTCATCAGCCGGCCCAGCAGCCGGCAGCGGAGATCCGGCGCCAGCCGGGCGGGGTGATACTCCATACCCCGCAACTCCCCGGCGGCAACCGGTATCGTCAGGTCAAAACCGGCCTGGTCCATAAGAAAATTGGTCAACAAAACAAAATAGCGCCCCGGTTCCCAGAAGGCCAGCGGCCACTCGCGCAGGTAATCCCGGACCACGTCCACCCCGGCCACCTCGCCGCTGCCCAACGGCGGGTAATGGCCGTCGGTCCGCAGCACCGGCCGGATCTCCGGCGCCCAACTGATCTGGTCAAACTCGACAAAATAGAGGGTTTCCTCCCGTTCGTCAAGATACCCCTCGCGCACCAGGTATTCCTGGGGTGTGGTAAAAACTATCTTCTCCTTTTCTTCCCGGATAACCCGTTGCCATGCCTCCTCCATGATGGCAAGGGCCGTATCGCCAAAGTCCATCAGTTCCAAATCCTGAATATAAAGGAGGAGACCCTTGTCGGGGGCCCTATCCAACTGGTCGCGGAGGATCCGGGCGTATTCGGCCACCCCTTCCTCTCGGGAGATGGGAAAGTCTACCCGGGCTTCCCCGCGGTACTCCTCAGGGAAAACCGGGTAATCGCCCAGGAGATACCCTTGAGCCCGCAGCGGCTTAGGATGCATCCTCGTCACCGGGCGCCAGATCTCCTGGGAAATAGGGAAGTTCCTGGGCAGGCCCAGCAAACCCCCGCCGGGAGGCGTTTTCCCGTTCCCAAGCCGGAACGGCCGGTAAACGACTTCCCCGGAGAGGAACCCCGCCTCTTCTCGCCGGGGGTTCAATACCCGGTAACGGCATTTATCCGGGTGAAGATGGGGAAAAACCAGATACTTAAGGCCAAAACCCCGGTAAGCCTCGAGTTTATGACTGTCCAGCGACCCTTCGGTGGGAAAGGCCCCCAAAACCGCCGGGAGCGCCACCTCCATCTCGTCCCGGTAAAACTCGGCGTTCAGGCGGAGTTCGTCATAGATCTCCTCCCCCGTCAGGAGGGTGATATGGGTATGGTGAGCATGACCCAGGATGGGATGGAGCGCCCCCTCGCGAAAGGCCGTCTTCAGTTTGGAAAAAGTCCCGGGCGTAATCTGTTCCAACTGGAAAAGCAGTTCATTGCTGGCCTCCAGGCAGAGGGGGATATTCATCCTCCGGCCCATGGCCAGTAAATCCAGGTAAATATCCCGCCCCTCTTCTTTTCGCCGGCGCAAGTAGTTTTCCGCGGTCACCCCGGACCGGATCTCGTCCCGGTCAGCCAGCGCCTGTAATTGGCCGGGAAAATCCCATAGCGGTTCGTGGGCGTGAAAGGCCAAGATCACATATACCTGCTTCATAGGGTTAGGGTCTTTGCGCCTCCAAATGTCAGCTCATGGGCCACATCTTCATGGGTCCGCTGGTACTCCCGGATCAACCTCTCGGCATAGCCGCTATCCCGCCACTGGCGCGCAGTTTCCCCAATCTCCGCCGCCAGCGTTTCCGCTTCTCTGATCTTCTCTGTATTGCCAGTACTTTTGATCGCCTCCAGTAGTTGCGCGGCGCCTTTCTCTATCATCTCCACATTAAAATACTGCCGGCAACTGGCCCACCAATACTGGCAACTATGCAGGCCGCGGTCCAATTGGGAACGGGCCGGTTCTTCCTCGCCTGCTTCCGCCACCGCCTCCAGGGCCAGGTTGGTCAGGCGCCACTGGAGCTCATGGAGTTGGTTGCCGGGAAAGTCCCACTGGGGATAAGGGATCCCTGCTTCCAACTCATCCTCCCAGGTACTCCAGGAAGCGGCAACGGTCTCCACTTCCTCCCGGGCGGGGAAGTACTCCGGCAACTCCGAAATGGTACAGGTTTTAATCTCCGGGTGCCGGAAGGCTTCAACCAAAAGATTTTCCAATCCCTGGTGGTGGTGGCCGTAGATCTCCCCGTCGGTACCGGTTAAGAGGTAAGTCTCCCGCCGGTGGTATCCGGGATCGAGATCCGCCAGGAATTCCTCGAGGTTTCGGTATTTGCCGTAGGTAAGGGCTGCACTGTATTTCCGCTCTTTGAAAAAGATCCCGAACCCGTCCAAACCTTTTACCGAATAAGTCCGTCCGGGGGCGATCCGGGCCAGGTGCCCGTTGTAGCTGAGTTCATCCGCGATAATCCAGGAAAACCCCTCTTCTTTAACGATCTCTGCCAGCCGCCGGTTGTAGCACATCTCTGGCGGGAAAAACCCCCGGGGCTGAAAGGCTTCGCCCAGGTACTTCCTGTTGACTTCCTGGTTGAGCCGGATCTGCCGGCGGACCTCCTTTTCCGGGATCAGGGGCAAAACCGGGTGGTACATGGCGCTGCCGGTAAACTCGATCCGACCCTCCTCCGCCAGTTCCCGCAGGCCGTCGAGGATATCGTTCATACCGTAATGATGGAATTGCTCTGTCAGGCTGCCGTTAATATTCAGGGTCAAACGGCCACCCGGGTTTTCCCGTAGAGTTTTCACCAGTTTACGGTAACATTCGTCCGCCACTTTTTCCACGATCCACCGTTCCTGGACCGGGGGCTGGTAAATGTGGAGAAAACTAGCCCAGTACATTGTCTCGTCCTTCCCTGTGCAGTAGTTGTCTGTAGTTCAAGACTTCCAGTCTAGTATTTACACTACTCATTTAAATTTTGCTTAAATTTACCCGCAAATCTTGGCAATCATTTAGGAAAAGGCTATAATGAAGTTGATATTAAGAAAAAATGAAATTATTGTTTATTAATGGTAAATTTCACCTCCAATCTTACCCCCACAAAATAGTGGGATAAATATGCAACACTCTACGGAAGTTTACACCAGCAAAGAAAAGGCTAAAGGAGTAGAAAAATGTATAGGGCATTAAAGGAGGCGCTTAGCGAGACATCCCAAGCAATCTTACCGGTTTCCTTGCTCATAATTATTCTCCAGTTGGTACTTAGCGGGATCCCGCTCATCTCGACCCTGCAATTTGTTATTGGTATGGTTATGGTCATCGCCGGCCTTTTTCTCTTCTTAACCGGAGTTAAAGTTGCCCTTTTACCCATGGGGGAAATGGTCGGCGCGCAGCTGCCCAAGTTGGGCTCGTTGATCCTCGTTCTTATCTTCGCTTTTGTTTTGGGCTTCGCCGTCACTGTCGCCGAACCGCACGTGCAGGTCTTGGGGTACCAGGTGGAGATGGTCTCCGGCGACCAGATCAGCCCGGCCTTCCTTCTCCTCATGGTAGCCATTGGCGTCGGTCTTTTTATTGCCCTGGCCATGCTCCGCCTGGTGCTTGGTTTTTCCTACAGAGTTTTACTAGCCATTAGCTATCTCTTAATCCTGATCCTTTCCTTTCTTGCCCCCCCGGCGTATGTGCCTATCGCCTTTGACGCCGGCGGCATCATCACCGGACCCCTGTTAGCCCCGTTTATCCTGGCTTTGGGCATTGGGACCGTCTCCGTCCTTGGCGGCCGTTCCTCCCTGGCCAACAGTTTCGGCCTGCTGGGCTTGGCCGCCGCCGGGCCGGTCATCGCCCTCATGCTGATGGGGGTGTTTATGGGATGAGCGAACTGGTTGTTTTCAAAGGTTTTGGCCGGGTTTTACTGGGGGTTCTCCAAGCCCTTCTTCCCCTTTTGATTTCCTTCTTTATTTTCCAAATCTTCTACTTGAAACTGCCCGCCAATTATATTAAGAATATTATCAAAGGGATTATTCTGGTTCTGTCCGGGGCCGCCCTCTTTCTCCAAGGCGTGCAAATTGGGTTTTTACCCGCCGGCCAGGAGATCGGGGCGGTACTGGGCGGTTCGCCCCACCGCTGGCTGTTGATCCCCGCCGGTTTCCTATTGGGCTTTACCACCATCATGGCCGAGCCGACCGTAAGGGTCCACAGCATTGAAGTGGAGAAGGCTTCCAGCGGCTATATCAAAAAGAACGTCATTATTTACACGATCGCCGCCGGCGTCTCGATCATTGTCGCCCTGGCCATGACGAAGGTCGTCTATGGCATTCCCCTCCAGTACCTGATTGTCCCCGGATATCTCCTGGTATTGGTACTGATGAAGTATACGGATCCTGCCTTTGTCGCCATTGCCTTTGATTCGGGGGCGATGGCGACAGGCCCGATGACGGTCACCTTCGTCACGGCCATGTCGGTGGGTACCGCCACCGTTATGGAGGAAAGATCTGCGGTCCTGGACGGTTTTGGCCTTGTTTCCTTGGTCTTCTTAGCCCCAATTCTCTCGGTCATGCTGTTGGGGTTGGCTTACCGCTGGAAGGAAAAGAAGGGGGATAAAAATGGAGAGTAAGTACCAATTGATTGTCACCATTATCAATAAAGGCCGTTCCGAAGAGATCATCAAGGCCTCCCGGGCGGCCGGCGCAGAAGGGGGTACAGTTGTTTACGGTCGCGGCATCGGCATTCACGAACGCCAAATGTTCTTGGGCATTCCCATTGAACCGGAAAAGGAGCTTGTTTTGACGGTCATCCCCCGCCAACTGACGGAAAAGGTGCTCACCGCCATAGTCGAGGCGGGCGACCTGAACAAGCCCGGCTCCGGGATCGCCTTTGTCGTAGATGTGCCGCAAGTAGCGGGCATCGCCCACCTCGGGCACTCCAAATAACCCTTGAGAATATCCGGCCATTCTTTTTTAAACGGAGGTGAATAATGCACAAATCTCTTACTTAAAGAATCATTCCGCGAAACAGTCCAGGCAGTCCTTCCCGTCGCCCTGGTCGTGATTGTGCTGCAAATCTTCATTCCTGGCATCCCTGTAACCTCATTCCTGCAGTTCATCATCGGCACGCTCATGGTCATCGCCGGCCTTTTCCTCTTCCTCACAGGCGTAAAAATCGGGCTTTTACCTCTGGGCGAGATGATCGGTTCGCACCTGCCCAAATTAGGTTCAATTCTGTTAATCCTTGTCATCGCTTTTGTTGTGGGGTTTTCCGTCACCGTGGCGGAACCGGATGTAAGGGTCCTGGCCTACCAGGTGGACCTGGTTTCAAACGGCGCCATCGACCGGACATTTTTAATTGCCGCCGTTGCCCTCGGGGTAGGGATCTTTATTTCCCTGGGCATCCTCCGCCTGGCTCTCAACTTCCCGATCCAGGGTTTGCTGGGCATAAGTTACCTTGCCATCCTGGTCCTTTCTTTCTTTACCCCGCCGGAATTTATCCCGGTAGCCTTTGACTCCGGCGGAGTCACCACCGGACCCCTGACAACCCCGTTCATCCTGGCATTGGGAATTGGGACCGTCTCCGTCCTTGGTGGCCGTTCCTCCCTGGCCAACAGTTTCGGCTGGGTCGGCCTGGCCTCCGCAGGGCCCATTATTGCCGTTATGCTCCTGGGGGTGTTTTTCGGATGACCGGCCTGATTGTTTTTGAAGGTTTTGACCATGTCCTGCTCGATGTTACCCAGGCCCTCCTCCCCTTGGTCATCGTCTTCTTCATTTTCCAGGTTTTCTTTATGAAACTGCCGGGTCAGTTCATCAAAAACCTGCTAAAAGGGATGCTTCTGGTTCTGGTTGGAACAACCCTTTTCCTCCAGGGCGTACAGATCGGTTTCTTACCCGCCGGTCGGGAAATTGGCGCATTCTTTGGTGGCTCTCCCTACCGGTTCTTCTTGATCCCCGTCGGCTTTTTCCTGGGTTTTACCGCCGCCCTGGCCGAACCGGCCGTAAGAGTCCTCAGTATCGAAGTGGAGAAGGCCTCCAGTGGTTACATAAGGAAAAACCTGCTCATCTATACCCTCTCCCTGGGAGTGGCCATCTTTGTCGCCCTGGATATGGTCAGGATCATTTACGGTTTGCCCTTTCATTATTTGGTTGTCCCCGGTTATCTCCTGGCTTTGGTAGTAATGAAATTTTCCGACCCCGCCTTTACCGCCATTGCCTTTGACGCCGGCGGGGTCTCCACCGGGCCGATGACCGTCACCTTTATCCTGTCGATGGCTGTAGGCGCAGCCACCATTATGGAAGGGAGATCAGCGGTCATCGACGGTTTTGGTCTCATCGCCCTGGTGGCGTTGGCGCCCATCCTTTCCGTTATGTTGCTGGGGATCGTTTATCGAAAAAAGGAGGGAAAAGATGATGGAGACGGAGCATAATCACCAACTGATTGTTACCATTGTCAATAAAGGCTGGTCCGAAACGGTCGTCAAGGCTTCCCGGGCGGCCGGCGCGGAGGGCGGTACCATTGTTTATGGCCGGGGCACCGGTGTTCACGAAAGTCAAACCCTTTTGGGCATCCCCATCGAACCCGAGAAGGAACTGATCTTAACCATAATCCCACGCCAGCTGACGGAAAAGGTGCTGACTGCCATTGTCGAAGCGGCGGATCTAGATAAACCCGGTTCAGGCATTGCTTTCGTTCTTAATCTGGAAAAAGTGGCCGGGATCGCCCATTTGCTGCAGAAACCCGATAAAAAGCAGAATTAGAAAAGGCTTCCGTCCAAAACCTCACTCTTGAACGGAAGCCTTTGCAGTTTTCGCCTGAAGTCTTAAACCAACCGGGTCAGTAGTTCATCCCGTTCCCCATAGAGAAAATCGATAACCGGGATCTCAAGCATAGTGTAACACCCGGGTTTCTGGCGGAGTCCGGCCCGGGCTGCGGCCACCATGATCTGGGCGGTCAACGCCGGGTTATTTGCCCGCATCTCATAGTGGAACCGTTGATTATGGGTCTTCCCGGAAACCCCTTTTCTTTCCATCGTCACCCCGTGTCCGGTATCAATCAGGTCTGCAACCCGGTCCACCGGGATCACCTTGGTTTCGTCTTGACGGAAATAGGGGTCCGCTTTAATCGCCTCCGCCACCCGGTCGAACTCTGCTCCTTGCTCCAATTCGACATAAACCATCCGCCGGTGGACGCCAGCGCCGGCCGGTATCGTCATGGAAAGGGCATTTTTTACCCCGGGGACGGCCTTCGCCGCCACCGTATGCCCCATCGACATCCCCGGCCCAAAATTGGTATAAGTAAGGCCATGGGGGGCCATGAATTCAAAGATCCCCCGGATCATGGAGTCCGTCCCCGGGTCCCAGCCGGCGGAGATGACGGAAACACAGTTATGCTCCCGGGCCACCGGGTCCAGCTCTTTTTTCAGGCGTACCAGTTCCCCATGGATATCGTAGCTGTCCACTGTATTGATCCCGGCGGAGAGGATTTCCCGGGCGTACTCCGGAACCGCCCGGCTGGGCACGCAAAGCAAAGCCACATCTACTTTCCCCAGTTCACCGATGGAACTTACCACGGGATAATCCCGTAGTTCCGGCGGGATCTCGCTTAAAGAAGCGGCCCTCCTTACCACCCCGGCGAGGACAAAATCGTCCGCCGCTTCCACCGCCTCCAGGGCAAAACGGCCGATATTTCCATAACCGACAATCGCGACCCCATATTTCAACAGGCACTCCCCCTCACGAAGATCATAGCGGCCAAAAAAACCCGCTACCGCATCCCATTATACCATTTGCCGCCCGGACCGGACAAGAAATTCGCGAAACAGGCGCCAAACAATCCGGGGATGGCCATGGTTTTCCCATAGGTGCTGCCCCTCTTTATTGACGCCAGTTCTTGTTTATGCTAAAATGTAGTTACTAGCATAATTTGCTACTATACATAAAATTATTAAGCTGAACAACTGAATCGATAAAGGCAAATCCAGCGAAAGCTGGAGACGCAAAGCCACGGGTCTACAGCTCAATCCCCGCGTATCTGCGGTTGAGCCATGACAGCCGGGTTGCCGAAAGGAGGTTGTTTTTTCTTTCTATAGTTAAAACCTATGTATTCTGATGGCGTTATGGGGCAAAACAGTTACCTGTTCAAATCTGACCAAAACTTCTTGAAAAGTTTTTAAAGGAGATGAAAGCAATGAAAAGAAATTATCTGGGTCTCTTCCTGGTTATCACTGTCTTCGTCGCCGCTTCCGGCCTGGTCCTGGCCGCTGACTCCGCCACCCAGATCGTTACCTTTGAGGTGCTGCCCGTCAATGATATCAGTGTCAGCAATAACCCCGCTCCGCTGCGGACAATCCCCGGTTCATCTGTTAGTGACACTTCCACTACTTATAGCATTTCCGCTAACGGGGCGACGAAAAAAATCACCGGACAACTAGATGCTGATATGCCGCCCGGGACCACCTTGCAAATTAATCTGGAGGCCCCGATCGGAGCCGCCAGCGCCGGTGATGTTACTCTCTCTCTTTCTGCTGCGGATTTGGTGACCGGGATTGCCAATGGAAGCTGGTCGGACCTGCAAATCACATACACCTTCACTGTTGATCCCGGCACCGATCCTACTGCTGAAAATACCAGAACGGTAACCCTTACCATTACCGATGAATAACGGCTTTTTCGCCGGGAGCAAGTAGGTGGCTGCCCTGTGGCCACCTACTTGTTTTATCTCCTTTTTTAATTGGGTGCATAACCATAAATGTCGCTTGTTGTAAAGGAGAGGCTGATGGAGAAGAAAAGAAACCACGGGAAAATCCGCGCGCGTACAGCAAACCGCCGGGGTCTTCTGGTATTGGCAGCATCCTTCCTCTTGTTATCACTATTTCTATCGTCTCCAGCCGGTGCGGCTACCCTCGCCAGTACCGGCGATTGGCTGCAGACTATCGGCGCTTCTGATCTTATTTCCGGGGCCGGGTCTGGGCTAATCGATACCTACTTGAGCCCGGCGGATACCACTATCCTGGATATAACGTGTGACAACCCTACGGAAGAATGGTGGATCACAGTGAAAAGAGTCGACCAGGGCTGGGATGACCGGGTGCTTCTTTCCGTGCGGGTAACTTCGGAGGGGACTGGGGAAGGGAGTATTACCTATGAAGACTCATTTATTCCTGTGACCACCGGAGAAACCAATTTTTTCGGCGGCCAGGGCGACCGGGCCGGGATCGCCATCCAATACCAGTTACAAGGGGTTTCGTTGCAAATACCCCCTGGCAATTATAGTACAAGCGTGGAATTTACCCTCGTCACCAGTACGCCCTAAAGGAGGGGAAGAAGGTGAAGCCGACAGCATCTTACCGGCGTTTTCCCCGGCGGCCTGCCCTCATATTCCTGCTTCTTTTGCTTGTCCCCGCTCTCCCGGCCCTTGCCGGGGTGCGCGTTGTCAACCCGTTAATTCACGAACAGGCGGTAACCCCCGGCGCCCGTTATGAAGGCAGTATTTTGCTGGAGAATACCGGGGAATCCCCCTGTACCATAAGGATCTATCAGACCGACTATCATTATTCCGCTCAGGGTAAGAGTACATACGGAACTCCGGGGGAAAACCCCCTCTCCAACGCGGGCTGGATTACCTTGAGTGACAATTGGCTAACCATCCCCGCCAAAGCGACGGCCCGGGTGAATTATGAGGTCCGGGTTCCCAACAACCCTGCTTTGCGGGGGACTTATTGGAGTATGGTGATGATTGAAGCCATCGGCAACCAACCCGCCCGGGCCAGGACTGAAGACGGTTTCACCCTGCAGGCAAGGCTCCGCTACGGGATCCAGGTGTTGACCAATATCGGCAATACCGGAACCCGCCGGATCCGTTTTCTAGACCGGAAGCTCATCGACAACGGCGGCGAAAAGATCCTGCAGTTGGATATTGAGAATACCGGCGAGAGGGTACTCTTCCCGTCGGTCTCCGTACAACTCTATACGGCCAAGGGCGAGTTGATCGGTAATTTCCACGGGAAGAAAATCCGGATTTTACCCACCTGTTCCGTCAGGCAACAGATCGTCCTCCCGAATCTGCAGCGGGGAACCTATAAAGCCTTGGTAATCGTAGATAACGGGGACCAGTTTGTTTTTGGCGCCAACTACGATTTACTAATCGAATAATGGAATTATGAAATAATCGAGGAAGTAATGGATGTGGAGAATGGAAGCAAAAAAAGCCTTTTCTCTTCTGGTTTGCCTGGTTTGCCTGTTTTTCTTGCTTCCGCGGGCGGGAGCGGCGGCGGCCGTTTCTTCCGGCGTTGAGTTAAAGCTGGTCTCTCCGGAAGAGGTCAAGACCGAACCCGGCCAAGTGCTTACCCTCAGCCTGCTGGTGATTAACCATTCTGGAGCGGCTGCCCATTTCACAGAGAAGCTGGAACTACCCCCCGATTGGCAGGTAATTATCCCGCCATCTCCGTTCCAACTTGCACCCTACGACCAACAGGTACGCCTGGTCTCCCTTCTTGTCCCTCCCAATTCACCGGCGGGTTCTTACCGGATCGGGTATTCCCTTATCCGCCGGGAAAGAGGGGGCGGGCCTTTACAGGCTGCCGTTAAGGTCGAAGTTGCTCCAGTCAGCGCCGTTGCTTCTTTGATCGAGGAAAAACCGCCGGTTGTAGCCGCCGGCGAAGAGTATAAGGTCAAACTGCGTTACCTCAACAAAGGCAACTCCACCATCTCCTTATCCTTTGCGGTTCAAAACGCCCCTGTCTACCCGGTGGAGATCTCTCCCCTGGAAATGACTTTACAACCTGGGGCCTCCCAGGTTTTATCGGTCTCCGTCAAGACAAAAATCAACGGCGAAGAGGCCTCCGCTGTCCGGCATATCCTGCGTATTGCCGCGGTGGACAAGGAAACCCTCCTTCCCCTGGTCAATAATACGATCGTCACGGAGATTTTACCGGCGATCGCCGGTAAATACGACCGCTACCACCGGATTCCCGCTAATTTCTCTATAATCACCGGCGGTCATCAACCGGCGGCAATCTTCCGGGGATACCCGGATTACAACTAAAGTTCTCCGGTTCCGGCAGCATCGACGAGCAGGGAAAAAACCAAATTTCCCTCTCATTTTTAACCCCAAACTTAATGGGAAGAAGTTATCATGATAACGCGCCCAGTTTTGAATTGGAATACCGTAACGACTTCCTTAACCTGAACGCCGGCAGCCGTAACATGATCCTTTCTCCCCTGACCAAACGCTGGTACGGGTATGACAACATCAAACTCCAAGTAAACCTGGACCGGCACTCCCTGGGCATAATCAACCCGGGCCGGGAGACACAAGGGTTTTATTACAGGTATCAGTTGAGCGAAGGCCTGCGGCTGCAGGCCAACTATTTGCTGCAACCGCCGGCCGGCAGCGGGGCGGAGGACGGCATCTACAGCCTGCAGGCGGAGGTCAAACCCTTTCACCGCACACAAACGGGGGCCAATTCCGTTTTGAACCTGGAGTATGCCTATGACCAAAAACCGCCGTCCGCTTCCACCGCCTACCGCTTGAGTTGGCAGGGTTACGGCAAAAACTTCCGTTACGCTTTGGGAAGAATTCAGGCCGCCCCGGATTTTTCCGGCGCCTATCGTGACCTGGAAAGCACCAGCGGGAGCTTTTCATTCTCAGTATGTAATACCCTGCAAGGGTCTTTTTTCTATCACAAATACCGGAACAACCTGAACCTCAACCCCGCCAGATCCGTCGCCCGTGAAGAAGAAACCTATCTGGCCAACTTTACCTATAAATTCTCTCCCCATGCCGCGCTTTTATTATCCGCACGGACAAAAGAAAAACAAGACCGCTTATTACCGGCGCGCTATGATTACAGCGACAGCCTGACCAGAATCGGCTGGCAGCAGCAATTTTCCCGCTGGCGGTTCCAGGTCTTCGCCGGCGCCGGGCTCCATAACGACCGGCGTGCCGCCACAGGGGACACGGGCTACAAAACCTATGCCCTGAACGGGGATTTTACCCCGAATTTGCGCTGGACTTACCAATTCTTTCTTAACACCGGCGACCAAAACTATGCCCGGATTGCAGAAGCCCGCAGTGTTGCCGGGTTCAAAGCCAACCTGCGGTTACAGAACAACCTCCGGTTCTTTAAGAACCTCTGGCCCCTGGAGGATCTTGCGCTAAACTTTGAATACCAAAAGCGAAATTTCCTGGACCCCTCAAGACTGGAAAACGATTATCTCTCCCTGCATCTGGCCGCTACCTGGCACCGGTTTTCTCTGACTCTTAAGGCTTCACAGTTAATTACGGAGAATTACACCCTGACAAGACTGGCTTTCTTCACCGCTTATCACTTCCCGTACAACATCCCAACAGTGGTAAGAAAGGAAACCGGCGTCATTGAGGGGCAGGTTTTCGACGGTAGAACCCCGGGGGTTCCCCTGCCCAACGTCATCGTCAAGACCAATGGAATCTCGGTGATCACCAACGAAGAGGGAAGATTTGTCTTTTCCTCTCTACCCCCGGGAGTTTACGCCATCTCAATCGATAAATCCCGCGCCGCCTTAGGCCTGGTGCCCGGGGAGAAATTACCGCTCTTTGTTGAAGTGAAAAAGGGCGAAACCACCGGAGTGAGAATTGATCTCTTCCCCGGCGCCAAGGTCGCCGGCAAAACTCTAATCAAAGTGATAGAGGGAGAAAACGGCCTATATTTGGCTGAGCCCCCTGCGGGAATTCCCCAAAGCACCGGGAGAAAAGAAACAAAAGCCCTGCCCAACATCTTGGTTGAGCTTTCCAACGGCGCAGAGACCTTCCGCCAGGTAACCCCGGTCAATGGCGAGTTTTCCTTTACCGGCCTGCGGCCGGGCAAATGGACCCTGAAGGTCTATGAAGAAAACTTGCCCGCCCATTACTACTTCGAAGCGGCCAAGGTCCAGCTGGACTTGGAACCTGGTGTGACCAGAGAGTTTGTTTTCACCGCCCTCCCGCGGTTCAGGGGGATCCAGATCGTTGATGAGGGTGAGCTCACCCCGGGAAAACCGGCGCTTCCGGCAGAACGCCGTTTGGGCCTGGAAGACCTCTTTGCCGTCGAATATTACCAAACTGCCGCATCTCCCAAAACATTACAGAAGTTTTTGGAGGAAACCGGCTTGTTACAGAAAAACTACCTATACCATGACCGGTATTTTACCGATATTATCTATGAAGTCAAAGAAGGTGACAGTCTAACCAGGATCTCGGAGAAATTCAACATCCCGCTGCAAAGGATTATCGACTTGAACTTCCTGGGTACAACCGGGGTGGTTGAGGTTGGTACCATCCTGATCATCCCGGTCCCGGCCGAATTTATTTATACCGTGGCGCCCGGCGAAACCCTTGCGGATATCGCAAAGAAACATGGGACCACCGTGGAAATCCTGCTTGAGTTGAATAATATTGATCTCTCCGTCCAACTGCAAGGCGGGGAGGTTCTGGTCTTGCCCGGTTACTGATTCTGTCGCCATTAGCCGCCTGCGTGTGCGGAGAACAACTTGGGGGGTAAAAAATGAAGATCACCACTGTCCGTCGGAGAAAATACCTATTGTTGCTGGTTTTTTTAGGCTGCTTCCTGACCGCCAAGGGCGGACGCATTACCGCCGGGGAACCGGTTTTACCCGCTGAGTTAAACTACGTTAATCTTGAGCTCCAGGAGATTTTCAGGGATTTGGCTGAAACCGGCAGGTTCCGGGTGCTTTTTGCTCACCCGTTACAAAAACGGGCGACCATGATTATTGCTGCCGGATCACCCGTCAAAAAAATTATCAGCGATATTGCCGCCAACCACGGGCTAACCGTAAAATGGATCACTACAAACACCGCAGTGATTGGCGACGAAAACTCCCTGGCCGGGATAAACACCTCCGACATTAACCTGCATGTTCTGCCTTTACGCTCCGCTTCCCCGGTCGCCATGGCAAAGGTTCTGGAGACGGTGTTGCCCAGCCATAAAATCCGGTATGATTTTAAGGGCAACAATATTGCTGTTATGGCCAACTCGCTGGAGTTGGAGAATATAAAGGAATTGGTTGAAAGGTGGGACCAGGAGGATCCCATAATCTCCGTGGAGGTTGAAGTAAGCGAAGTGACCCTGGATTTCCTGCGGGGGCTTGGGATAAAAGACCCGGCTTCCCCGCGGATGAAGGCCTATCCGTTACCGGAAAGGCTGGCGACAACCGTAGCCCAGAGTACGGAAAAATCCATCCTGGTCAGAGATGAAGTAATAAGCCTAAATAACCTCCAAGGCAGGCTCTTCTTCGGCGACCGGATCCCGGAAGTCTTTGAAGACCAGACGGACATGGCCACCAGTTACCAGATTGACTATGTAGATGTGGGGACCACCATTGATTACCAGTTTAAGGTTGTTAACCGCCAAAAAGACGAATTACTCCTTCAACTCGAGGCGAAAGTAAAGACGGTTGGCAGCGCCAACCCCGTTCCCGAAAGAAAGCTTAGGGCAATGGTGGGTTTGTTTCCGGACCAACCCCTTATGTTAACAGGCGCCCTTCGCCGCAGCGAGTACCTGCAGATGAAAACGCCCCTGCACGAATTCCCCTTTTTGGGTTCTCTTTTCGCCTCTGCCGGCGCGAATAACAACGCTCTCCCTGAGGAGATGGCCACGGTAATCCTGCTGACCGCGTCCTTTATGGAAAAACCGGTACAAGTTCAAGAAAAGCGACTGCCGGAACCGGAGACCAAACCCCTGGAACCCGTCGTATCACCGGAACCTGCCGGATCACTGGAACCTGCTGTATCATTGGTAGCGGAAAGCCCCGGACCGGAAGGGAAACGGACGCCTAAAACCAATACCACCGATATCCCGTATATTGTTAAGAAATCCGAGACTCTATACGGGATCTCCAGAAAATTCGGGGTTGGCGTGCAAGAGATTATTGCCCGCAACCGCCTGCAGGACCCCGGGAAGATAAAAGCCGGGGCCACGCTGATCATCCCGGTTCGCAACGAATTTGTCTATACGGTAAAGACCGGCGAGACCCTCTGGCGCCTGGCGAAAAGGTACGGGACAACAGTGGCGGTTTTAAAAGACCTGAACAGCCTGGCTGATGAGAGAATAGAAGTCGGGCAGAAGCTGGTTCTGCCCGTCGCCGCCACCAAGATCGCCAATCCCCAGTTTTGACCAGCCATCCGCCTCTGGAGCCGGCGCTCGAGGGAAACAGGAAGGAATAAAAAGCGCGTATGCGGCTTTCCGCATACGCGCTTTTTCGTGCCTAAACCTTGCCGAAAAACCCGGTTATTCCGTCCTCGCCAAAAAGCTTTTAACCTTATATTCCCGGGTCAGTTCCTGGATCCAGGAGGCATATTCCGCCTGCAATTTTTGGGCGAATAAAAGTTCTTCAATTTTTTCCTTGTTTTCTTCGTAATCCCCGGTCATCTCTTCCTTGTTCTCTTCAAAGTACTCCTTTATCTCCTCTTCGTCCACGGAAATCCGTGGCGCCAACAGTTTTTTAACGGTCAGATCCTTGGCCAGGTTCTTTTTAATCTCCTCAATGGTATAGGGGCTTTTCTCCAAAGCTTGGGCAAATTCTTCTTTCCCGCCATAATACTCATAGTAATCGGCCAATTCTTCTTCGATCTCTTCCTCCGAAACTACGATCTTTTCTTTTTTGGCTTCAAGATCAATGAGTTTCTCGGCGATCAAAATATTCAGGCCTTGTTCTCCTGCTTGCGCCAGTAAAAGATCGGTCAGCTCATCCCTGGTGATTTTCTCTTCTCCCACCGTGGCGACTACCTCCGGTATCCTGCCGGGCTTGCCCTTAAGGTTAATATTGGCATAAACAACCGCCAAACCGGAGAGAACCACCAGGATGACCAGGACGGTTGCTACCCGCCGTTTCATTTTTATATTTGGCCGGTTCCATCGCATTCTCCAAACCACGCTCCTCATTTTTTATGTTAATTGTAACAACCCAATAAGTCGAAGATGTGTCAAAACCAATAGTAATTAATAACGGGATTTGCAGATTTACCCCTATTCCGGAGCGTGAATGCACTCCCGGCACTGCCTGTTCTTTTCCTTCTGCGCATGGATACAGAGCTGGTACCCCAATCCCCGCCGGGTCTTCAATTCCCCTTCAGAAACTGGCCAGTCCCGCAGGGCCTTCCTGATCCTTTTCACCGCCAAGTCCACCGCCCGCTCGCTTCCGGCATAATCAAGGCCCCAGACCTCTTCGATCAACTGTTTTCTGGTGAAAGTCCGGTTGGGATAACGGGCCAGGAAAAGAAGGAGGGAAAGATCCCGGGGGATTAAGGGGAGTTCCACACCGTGCAGGTAGGCTGTATGCGCCTGGAAATCAACTCGCAGGCTCCCATACTGCCTGGTATCACCGGCAAAAATAACAGGAGGGCGCCGCAAAACCGCATTGACCCGCGCTGCCACCTCTTCGGCGGCAAACGGTTTGCCAATGCAGTCGTCGGCGCCCTGCTTCAGAGCGGTCAATCGTTCTTCCAAATCTCCCGGAGGGGTCAAGATAATCACCGGGCAGGAACTCCGCTTCCGGATGGCTTGCAGAACCTGCCGGCTGTCGATCCCCGGCAGCGTCGCATCGAGGATGACCAGGGCCGGATTGAGAGTTGAAAATTTCGCCAAGGCCTCCTCCCCGCCGGCAGCCCGCGCCACCCGGTACCCGGCCTTGTTGAGGCAAGCCTTTAAATCCTGAAAAGCCGGATTCTCCTCTGCAACCACCAGAATCGTCTTCTCCCGGACCATCGGCCCGCCTCAAGCCTCCGTTCCCCATTTCCGGTCCCATGCCCGTCTTGCCTGATGGGTATGGGTAATGGCAACCGGCTGCCTCCTGCCTAATAGGTTTGCCCGGAAAAACTGGAATATACGGGGTTTAGGCTTGCGCCGTCCGTCGTCGCGGCCATATGGGGAGTTCACCGCCGGCCACGGCCGGAAGGCAAAGATGGCAAAACCACTGGAAGGTTGTATCTTCGTTTTCAAGAGCCGGCGCCTGCTTTTCACCGCCGGATTTCTCCAGTTCCACCCGGCCAAGGAAATGACAGCAGGAGCCATCGGAAAAAAGCCCGGTATTCCGCTTCCTGTCATGCAAGAGCCATTGTTTCCTCCCGAAGCGCGCCTGGTAATAGGGGGCAAGAAGCGGGAGGATATTATATTCCGGTTCCAATACCCCGTAATAGAACCCCGCCGGCAAACGGCGGAAACGGGTAATCCCCTGAAGGCGCCGGATCTCCCTGGCGACACGTCCGGCCAGTTTTTGCAAGGTCTGAATCCGCCGGTCGGCGAAGACGTCCCGGGCGGAAAAGGGTTTTTTAAACAAAAGCAAAAGATAATGGAGGATCAGATCCTCAATCCCCGGTTCTTCCGAGAAAAAGGCATAGAGCAAATCCCGCAATGTATGGGCAGGTAACCGGTTGGCCAGGGCCGTCCACAGCTCAGACGCGGTCTGGAAAGATGAAGGGATTACCCGGTGTTCCGGGAAAAGCCCGGACTGGCGGCTGTTTTCCCGGAGAATGGAGATGGCCGCCTGTTCATCCTCTTCCCAATGGCGAAGGGCTGCAAAAAGGGCACAAAGAAAACCGGTAAAGGTCCCGTCGTACAGATAGCAGATCATCGCAAGTCTCCCTCTTATCCGCGCACGGGTGCGCGTTGGTTACCGGTACTGTTTAGGCAAAATCCTGTATATTATAGCATATTAAAAACCGGATTTAAAGACCGCCGGTGAAAGGTTTTCCGGTGCAAAAAAGCGCTTCCTGTTTAAATAGGGACTATTAGATCATGTTATTGCATTATATTATCGATAAGGTTATTTTTCAAGGCATAGACAGCCAGTTGTGTCCGGTCTTTTACCCGGAGTTTGTTAAGGATATTCCCAATTATACTCTTGATCCTGGTCTCACTTAAAAACAAGGCCTCCCCGATCTCCTTATTGCTTTTGCCTTGTACAATCAGGCGGATTATTTTCAACTCCCGTTCCGTCAGGTTGAGATCGGCAGCTTTCACATTTGGCTTTTGTATGCTATTGGAGAATTTCTTCCGAACTTTATTATAGACATTACGATGAAAAACCTGCAGCCCTTTCACGGTATTCTTAATAACCGTGATAATCTCCTCCGGATCAATATCTTTTAAAACAAACCCGTCCGCCCCGTAAGCCAGCGCCTTCTCGATATTGTCTTCATTGCCAAAGGTTGTTAAGATCACCACTTTAATATGGGGGAACTTCTCCTTGATCAGCCTGGTGCTCTCAATCCCGTCAACAGCCGGCATTTTGATATCCATCAAGATAATGTCCGGCGCTTTTTCTTCGGCCAGCGCCAGGGCTTCGGTTCCGTTTGCCGCGCAACCGACAACCTGCAATTCGGGGTCCTGTTCCAACACTATTTTCAGGCTTTCCCGTAAAACCCTCTGATCTTCAGCGAGCAACAGTTTAATCATCCGATCAATACTCCTTTTGCTGGTATTTCCATGTGGAAATAGAAACCTTTCACGCCGTCAGAGCCAAATAAGAGTCTCCCGTTGAGCTTGTTAATTCTTTCCTCTATACCCAAAAGTCCGAACCCTTTATTGATTTTTTTGCACCCGCAACCGTCATCAATGATGGAAATCCTGTAAACGCCATCCACCGCACGGAGAATAATTGAGATGTTTTCAGCTTTACCATGCCGGATTGCATTGGTAAGGACTTCCCGGCAGATCCCATAAATCTCGGTCAACAGTTCTCTCCCTTCCTTCCGGTCTATACCCGGGCCCCCGGCATCAAGATCAATCTGTACACCCAAAGCTTCAAACCTCGGAATCAGGCTCTTTATGGTATTGACAACAGAGTCGGCCTTAACACCGGATGCAGATAAACCCAAAAGGGAACGGCGGAGCTCGGCCATGCCTTCTTTTACAAATTTGCGGGCGTTGGTTATGCTTTTTTTCGCTTCCTCCAAATCCTGGCCGGCCAGTTTTACCAGGCTTAAGTCAAGCAAAACCTTTATTGCCGTCATGGTATGCCCCAATGTATCGTGAACCTCGTTTGCTATACGGTTTCTCTCTTTTACCGCCGCCAACTCTTCAACGACGGCGGCCTGTTTTTCCAGTTCTTCATTTTTTGCCAGCAATTCTTTGTTCAGGCTTTCCAGTTGCTTTGTTCTTTCCTGAACCCTTTTTTCCAGGTTCTGATTTAGCATGGTCAGATTCTTATAAAGGCGCGCGTTCTCAATGGAGATCCCTGCTTGGTTCAGCAATAACTCGATGATCTTCAGGTCTTCTTCGTTGAATAAACCGCCGACGAGGTTGTTATCCAAATAAAGAACCCCCAGCATCTGGCCCCTGCGCATGATGGGAGCGGCTAAAACCGACCTGATACCGTATAACATAATGCTTGACTGGGTTTTGAAATCCTCATCGCTCACGGCGTCGGTTATTATGACCGGGCGTTGTTCCGCTTCGATCTTCGAAATAATACTGGAGCTTACCGGGGATCCCCGGTCAACCTCTTCCGGCGAGATGTTACGGAGAACCTGCAACTCCAGTTTTTTCTCCCCGGTCTCCTGGTAAAGCATTAAGATCCCCCGTTCCGCCCCGACGAGTTCAACAGCGCTGTCAATAATCTTATTCAAGAGGAGTTCCAAATCCAGCAGGGAACTGATATGCCGGGCGGTGGTTGCAACCGCTTCCATCCGGCGTTCAAGAGCCAGCCGCTCCCGGTTACGGTTACTGCTTGCCAGGATGTTCCTGGTTTCATCATTTATCCCCGGTGGAAAATCATTAACCCCAAGATGCCCGGCACACCGCTGCAGATAATCCTTATTGTCAATCTCTTCAAAAAGACGATAAGCCTCTAAATAACTGCATCTCGCCTTTTCTTCATTGTAGGAGGAGAGAAAACCGGCGTATTCATAATAGGTTTTCGCCAGTTCATAACGGAGGCGGTATTTTTTTGCGTGCCGGATGCTTTTTTCATAGTAAATCTTGGCTCTTCTTTTTTTATCCCGCAAAGCGTAATAATTTGCCCGGACCCGCAAGGCCGCCCCATAATTGGCTGCCCATGGTCTTGTTTCCCGCAGGGCCTTCCGGCATAAAGCAGAAAGATACCGGTATTGTTTGCGCTTACGCCAGCCAAATCCCTGGCCTTTATCCGTTGAAGCGTAAACCGGAGATGAGTGGGAGCCGCCCGTGTGCTGTGCTTGTGCCTGTTTGATACAGGCGTCGGCCAGATAAGGATAGATAATGGAAGTATAGTTTTTCACAAAATTGTTCTCCCGGTCGATCTTCTCGGCGGCATGCAGGGATTTCACGGCTTTTCTGTAATTTGCCTTTTCTGTTTCGACGAGGCCCAGCATGGTCAAGGCGTAACAATGGTTAAACGCGGAATCGTTGATCCCCGGGGTCTTTAATACCTTATCAAGCAGGTAAAAAGCCTGATCATAATCGCCGATCTTTATCTGGTTGACTGCCAGTTCAATATAGGCGGAGAATATTCCATATGTATTATTGGTTTTGTAGCACAAGTCCAGGTATTTCCGGTAAATTTCCATGCTTTTTTTGCACTGGCCAAGACTGCGGTAACAATAACCCAACCCTTCGGAAACCATGCCTATCTCCCATAGATCGCCGATCTTTTCAAACTTTTCTCCGGCCTGGTTAAACAGGTCAATTGCTTTTTCATAATTTCCCTGCCACGCATAGCTAAACCCGAGAAACTGCAGGCTTTGCGCTTCGCCCCACTCATCCCCGATTTTTCTCCCCAGCCGCAAAGCCCGCTGGTTGTATTTGACCGCCATTTTAAAGATGGGGATTGCCATACAGACACCGGCGAAACCGGCGATGCTTTGCGCCAGCTCCCTTGATTCAGGCAGGCGTGCTTCGGCCACATTAATCATTTTTACCACGCAGTAAAAGAGCTTTTTCACATTACTGAGCATGTATAACCAGCCCAACGTCCTGAAGAGCCAGATAATAGCGCGTGCGCGCTCTTCCGGCTTGGCGGTGGTCTTTCCCTTGTTTAACCGGGCATAGATCCGGAAACACAAGCCGGAGAGGAAATAAAATATGTGCAAGGCCAACTCTTTACCAATTGCATAAAGGAGCTTAAGGCCTTCGCCCGGTATTTTCTCTCCCAAGAGGCCAAGGCCGGTTGCCAGGGCTTCTTCCGCCTCCCGCCAGTTGCCTTTCTTGAAATAAGCGATACCGATGAGATTATAGATACCGGCTTTTCGTACCGGATCATCAATCATTAAGAGAATATCCCGGGCCTTTGTAATCACCTGATCATTCTCCCCCACGACCAGGAGAAGCCTGATCAGCTCCTCTTGCAATCTGAGGCGTTCCTTTTTGCGGCAGTCTTTGCCTGCCAGGGTATTGATGGCAATCTGGTAATATTTTATCGCTTCTTCATTGGCATACATTGATTTGGCTTTTTCCGCCGCCGCGATTATATAATCCAGGGCCTCCTCCACTTTTTCGCTCTCAACATAATGATAGGCCAGGTCAAAAATGACGCTTTCGGGCCGGTTCCGGTTCGTCTCCGCAAACGCATATTCTTCAATGGCCTTGGCGATTTCATAATGGATCTTTTTTCTCTCCTCCGGCTTCAACTGTGCATAGAAGGCATCGCGGATCCGGTCATGGGCAAAAAACAGCCGGCTCCTGTCGGGGGATTTCTCCAGCAGCTGCAGGTAGAGAAATTCGTCAATCATACTCACCACTTGGTCCTGGCGCAAATCAGTCAAGCGGTAGAGCAAGGTGATACTGAATTCTTTTCCGAGCACCGCGGCTTTGCTTAAAAGGTCTACCGCTTCCGGCGGGAGTTTTTTTATTCTCTTGATAATAATATCAACAATACTACCGGGTATTGAGATCTGCTGGATTCTTTCCCAATCTTCTTTGAGAGAATTTTCCCGCAGGTCGAAGCCGTTATTCTCAAAAAGCTCCCGCAGGATATTGATGATGAAAAAAGGATTGCCCCGGGACTTTTTATAGAGGAAATACGCCAAGCGCCCGGTCTCCGCCGGCTTGATGCCGAGGAGCGATGCCAGCAACTCGTTGGCCGCCGTGAGCGTTATCGGCGAGAGTTTAATTTCGGTCACGGGATAATTTCGGAGTTTCGCCTCTCTTATGATCTCCGTCAACCGGTGCCCGGTTCCGACTTCGTTATCCCTGTATGTTCCCAGGATCAACAAGTGGGAACCGTCGATCTTCCGCAAAATCTCCTGCAGGAGAAAGAGACTGCCTTCATCAGCCCATTGCAGGTCATCTATGAACAAGACGCAGGCCTGACCGGGTGCTGCCAAACCGCAAAACAAATCAGAGAGCGCCATCAAGAATCTCTGGGTTTCCCTCTCCGGTTTAAGCGGCACCGGTTTCAGCGCCTTCCCGGCCAAATTCTCTAAACGCGGGTGAAACTGGGTGATCACGCCGGCTAGTTTGCCGAGGACCTTTTTGATCCGGGCCGCTTCCGCGGCGAAAACCTCCGGGGATGCTTTCTCCAATCTGGCAATGAATTCGTCAAGGATATTTCTCACCGGGTAGTAGGGGATTTTGTTGGTCTGATTCAAACACCTCCCCCGGAAAAAGGGAACGTCTTTCTCATAAAAATAGCTTCTTAGTTCTTCAACCAAGCGGCTTTTCCCCATCCCCGCCTCACCGCTAATCAGGCATAAACCGCCCTTCCCCGCGCAGGCCTTCTCCAGTAATTCTTTGATCATCGAGATCTCGGCCTCTCGCCCGATCAACTTGGTCTGGTAGGTAATTTTTACTTTTTGGTCTCTCTCCCCGGCCGGGAAATCCTTTTCCCCGCTTTCATAACGTTCCAGATCATAAAGGAGCCCCTGGGCGCTTTGGTAGCGAAGGTCCGGATCTTTAGCCAGCAACTTCATGACGATCTGATCAAAAACCTGTGGTATATCCGGTTTTATCTGGCTGGGCCTGGGCGGCAAGAAGGCCACCTGCTTATGTAAGAGCTTGCTGATGCTATTCTCCTGAAACGGGGGTTTTCCGGTCAGTAACTGGTAAAAGATGACCCCCAAGGAATACAGGTCGCTTCTTTCATCCACCTTCTTCTCGAGAATTCCGGTGGCTTCCGGCGACATGTAGCCAAAAGTACCGGCAATCCTATCCTCATCTTTGATTTTTCCCAGTTCCATAATTAACGCCAGGCCGAAATCCAGTAGTTTAACGTCGTTTTCCCCGGTAAGAAAGATGTTGCTTGGCTTTATGTCCCGATGGATCACACCGTGGTGATGGACGTATTTCAACGCTTCGGCCAGTTGTTTTATTATTTTTATCACCGTTGATTCCGGGAAGCTTTTCCCCTTGTGCAGGGCTAGCGCCAGGTTTTCGCCGGAGAGTTGCTCCATAACCAAATACAAAGTTCCGTTGTACTCCCCGCAATCATAAACCTTGACGATATTGGGATGGTCGAATTTACTGACAATCTCAATTTCTTTTTTAAACCGGATTATATCTTCCACATACGATGAAGCCACATTTTCCTTTAGCAGTTTGACAGCGACCTGGCGACGGGAAAACAGATCTTCAGCGCTGAAAACACGGCTCATCCCGCCTTCGCCGATTTTCTCCCCGATGGCATACTGGTTATTAATGATCTTCCCTTCCATGCAATTTCCCCGCCTTAATTAATGAGCAGCCGGACTCACCGGCAATTGGTCGCCTTCCTCTTTTCCGGAGGCCTTTTCATGATCCAATAGGAATATTCCTCCCCGATCTTGCCTTTTTTCACCACATAAAACCGGCACTTTCTATAAAAGATGACATTCTCCTCAGTCACAGTTTCAAGATAGCAAAAAAGCCCTTCATCATCCGCCTTTTCTAGCTGTTCTTTCATGAGCATTCTCCCAAGGCCTTTCCTTTGCGCGCTTGGGTCGACGCCGATTACCAAAAGATAGTAGTGCAGACCCTTTTCTTTTCTATGCAAAGCTCCCCATTCGGAACTAACAGCCAGCATACGCCGGAAATTTAAGAAGCCGATTTTAAAAGGATAGGCTATTAACCCGTTAAGCGCCAGTCCCATAAAATCCAAGGCCGGTTTTTTGGGTCCCAGCCAAAGCGCCGCCCCTTTTTTGTTTGATAAAATATAAAGATCACCGCGGGCAAAGGTATAGTTAAGAAGAATCTTGTACCACCATTGTAATTGCTCAATCCTCTTTTGGTTATCAGGCATTATGTAAACATAAAAGGGATCCTTATAGAAAGCCCTGGCCAGGACCAGAGAAATCTCATCGATCACCTCATTCAATTCATTTCTCGAGGATATTTTTATAATTTTGGCTTCCTCCTCCATATAACCGCCTCTCTTTCATAAAGGCTTCCCTATAAAAAACCTCCTTTTATATATTCGTAAATTTTTTGTATTTTCCTTCTATTGTCAAATCTGATAATACTGTCCGTTATAACCAATAAATGATACTAAAGTATCATCGCGCTTGGCCGCGCGCATTTTTTTTGATACCTAAGTATCACCAAATTTATACTTTAGGGAACTGGTAGACGGAAAGAAATGGTATTATAATAAGTTAAGAGGGCTTATATCCCAGAGATCTCAAAAAACACCACAACTCTACAGCAGGAGGTGGGCATTGATATGGATGCGAAGGCAGAAAAAAGGTTGCGGAAATATGAAATCCGTCTTTTAACGGCGCGGGCCGCCCTTACGCAGGCCTGGGAGAAATATGGGGAAACGAATGAAGAAGTATTGGCCGCCGCGGTTCATTTTGACAAAATAATGAACGAATACAGCCGGTTTTTGCAAACAATAAACGGGCGCGCGGCGAACACCCGCCGGCCGCCTGTGGTCAGAGAAAGCCCTTGCTGTTCCAATCTGGGCAATGAACTCCAACACTGCAAAAATTGCCGGTTTAAAATCTAAGATCAATTACACCCAAAACAGCTAAAATGGCCAGTAAAACCGGCTGGTGCAGGAGGTAAATAACCAGCGAGTGCCGGCCTAAAAAGATGACCCCGCGCAACAGGGGAAATTCCGGGCAGTCCGGGAGGGGAAAGCGGCGCCGTCCGGCAGGGTAGAGGAGGCCGCCCAGGAAGAGACCGAGGAGGATCAGGCCGAACCAGGGGAGAAGCGGAAAATAGTCAACTGTATAGAACCGTTCCGGAACAAAGCCCAACCAGAGAAGCCAGGGAAAGGAAAAGGTGAAATTCTCCAGGTAATTCCCGATAACAAGGGAGAAGACTCCCACCGGCAAAGCCCAGAAAGGCCGCTTTAAAAAGGGATAGGCCAGAATAATCGAGATCCCGATGGAATGGAGCACACCAAAGACCACATAACCTTCACGGAGAAAAAGCCAGGTGGCAACGGTGACAACCATCCCCCAGGCAAAGATCCTTCCCCCCTTGCGGAAAAAAGGCCAAAAACTCCGGTTGTCCGCCCGGGCATAGCTCAGGGTCATGGCGATCCCAGCAATCAAAAAGAAGAGCCCCGCAGTGGCCTGCTGGAAATAAAACCAGAACCCGGCATCCACAACGAACGGGTATTCACCAAAAAACACCAGGTTGAACAGGAGATGAAAGGTGATCATCATCATCACCGCCAGGCCACGGAGGAGGTCGATCTCCCAGTACCGCTGTGAACTTCTTTTCTGCAAATTCCTTCCCCCTTTCACCCTCTGTACACAATTCACTTATTCTTGATCGAGTAGGGCTTTCCTTTTTCTTGCCCCTATTTGTACGCCTCATTTGCGCACGGGCGCAGAAAAAAGCGGGACCCGTGGCCGTTTGGCTGCCGGCGTCCCGGCCGCCGCTGGCGCGTGCGCAAAAACAAGGCTTGATTTTTCTCCCGTACCCGGCCATATTTGAGCAGGTAATTATAGAATTTAAAGGAAATTATAAAAGAATTGTTTTAAAGGAAATTATGCGAGGTTATAATGGGGTTATAAAATGTTTTAATGAGGGGTGATTAAAATGAAAGATCCACGCCTGGCCAAACTGGCGGAGAACCTAATAACCTACTCTGTAGAGCTGCAACCGGGAGAAAAGATTCTCCTGGAGGTAACCGGCGACGCGCTGCCCCTTGCGGCGGAACTGATAAAAACGGTTTACGCGGCCGGAGGCGTTCCCTTTCTCAAACTGGCCCATCCCAGCCTTACCCGGGAATTATTGAAGGAGGCCTCTGCCGGGCAACTGCAAGCCCAGGCGAAATGGGACCGGTCGCAAATGGAGGCAATGCAGGCCTATATCGGGATCCGCGCCGGGGAGAACACCAGCGAATTTGCGGACCTGCCCGGTGAGAAACTGACGCTTTACCAAAAGGAGTATATCCAACCGGTACATATGGAGGTCCGGGTGCCGTTTACCAAATGGTGCATTCTCCGCTATCCCAATGCCTCCATGGCGCAAATGGCCAATATGAGTACTGAAGGTTTTGAAGATTTCTATTTCGACGTCTGCAACCTGGACTACGCGAAACTCTCCAAAGCCATGGAACCTTTGGTGGAGTTGATGGAAGCAACGGACCGGGTACGGATCACCGGCAAGGAGACGGACCTTACCTTTTCCATTAAAGGGCTTCCTGCCATCAAATGCGACGGCCACAGGAACATCCCCGACGGGGAGGTCTTTACCGCCCCGGTCAGGGAGTCGGTGAACGGGGTAATTACCTTTAACACCCCCGCCCTCTACGAAGGTTTTACCTTTGAAAGGGTCCGCCTGGAGTTCCAGGACGGGAAGATTGTGAACGCCACCGCCAACGACCAAAAGCGCCTCGAACGAATCCTCGACACCGACGAAGGCGCCCGGTATATCGGCGAATTTGCCCTGGGCCTCAACCCGCATATCCTCAACCCAATGAAGGATACGCTCTTTGATGAAAAGATCAGCGGCAGTTTCCACTTTACCCCCGGTTCCTGTTATGATGAATGTGATAACGGCAACAAATCGGCAATCCACTGGGACCTGGTCTTTATCCAGCGCCCGGAATACGGCGGCGGGGAGATCTACTTTGACGACCGTTTAATCAGAAAAGACGGGCGTTTTGTCCTCCCGGCCCTCGAACCGCTGAACCCGGAAAACCTGGGATAAGAAACTTCCAAAAATTGGCGGTAGAGCGAGCGCGGCGCTAAAGAGCCATAAAATAATAACATAATCTTTACTCCTCCGGCCTTCTGTCTCTTTTACCAAACCATTTTTTGCAATATAATAAATAGTATATTGAAACTATAATGGAAATAATAGTCAAATATGACCCCCCGAATTTTACCGGACCTTTTCTCTATTCATTTCCAAAATTAACGACGAATACCGTTACAGTTGGTGATAGAAATGGAAAAACCAGTTGCTACCGCCGGGGAAAAAACGAATCTTGACAGTCTATTCCCTTTCTCATCCGGGGTTACGCCGGGAGAAAAAGAACCCTCCGCGCCCTTGAGCGACCTGCAGCAAATCCCGCCAATCGAAACCGGGAAATACCTGGTGTATATCAGAAACCACCCGGTCGCTTCCTGGGACAATATCCCCCAGCCGGTAAAAAGGGAAATTCTCCTCCGGGCCTGCCGGGAACGGGGGCGCCGTCACCCGTTGCTGATGACCTTTGAAGATTTTGCCCGTCCTTTCCGGTTTTTAAAGAACAAAACCCTGACCGGTTTTTATAACTACTACAACAACCTCTGCCAGGGTCCCCGCGGGACGGTTATCAGGTATATCTGTGAGGATCTGAAGATCGAGATCACCACGGAGGACTGGATCGCCTACCTCACCGCCGGCGCCACCGTGCCTTCATGGCAGGTCCTCCCGGAAGAGACTGTGAAAGACCTGTTGCTAAGGGCCGCCGCCTCCCTGGGCTATAGTAACCCGCGGATGATGTCAACGGAGGATCTGAAAACCGGCTTCGATTTCCTGGCGGGCCTTTCCTTGTATAGCTTTGTCTCCCGCTATGCCGGCAACACCGCCGCGGATGCCCGGGCCTTGGACCGCCTCTGCGATGAATATGGGATCCCGCCCCTCACTTTTACGGAATGGCTTGTTCTTGCCGGGCGCCCCAACTTCCGCTGGCAACGGTTTCCCCGCCCGTATTTAAACCGCCTCTTACACCTGCTGGCGGAGGAGGCCGGCAAAGCTACCCCGCGGATGCTGAAGTATAAAGATTTTTGCCGGCCGCTGGCCCTCCTGAACAACCGGGACCTCACCGGTCTCTACCACTGTTATGCCCGGTTAAAAGAGGATAAAAAAATCAGTACCGTGGAGTTCCTCTGCGATACGGCCGGCATCCCCGGTTATAACCTCTCGCAGTGGCTGACAACCCTCTCCGGCGCCCGCATCCCCTGGGAATCCCTTTCTCCCCAGCTAACGAAGGAGATTCTTTGCAAGGCCGCGGAGGAATTGGGGTTAAAAAGCCCGTTCCTAATGGAGGCCAACGATTTCTCCCGGCGTTTTGCTTTCTTAAACGGGAGGACCCTTTCCAGGCTGTACGCCCGGTTCAAAGCCAACCCCGGCCTCTGGGAGGCGCTTGCCATCGAACGGCCAGGCACTGAGGATTGGCTGGAATTGATCCGGTCCTCCCCCCAAATCCGCTGGGAGAGGATTCCCCTGAAAATCCAGAGGGACATCATCATGAGAGCCGCGGCAGAAAGCGGCCTGCCCCATCCCAGCCTCTTGAAGGCCCAGGATTTTCTCGCCAAGCCCCTGCGGTTCCTGGGCGGGAAAAACCTGAGCGGCCTCTATTTTCACTATGCAGCCAGGAAAAACCAGGACGCCCTTTCCGTACCCGAGTACATCCTGGAAACCCTGCAGATCCCGCCGGCCGGGATTAACCTGAAAACCGGCAGGATAGAAACGATTGACAGCCTTAACCACAAAAAATATTTTGACAGTAAAGCCAATTGCCGGGCCTTTCTCAACACCTACCTGCAACACTTCCCCTTGGAAAGCCTGCTGGTCAAGGAGACCATGCTGCATAACGCCAAAAAAGCCGGGATCTACAAAAAAGGCCTCTTTTCCCTGGTCGGCCCTATGAAGCAACGAGAATACCTGGATTTTCTCTATGAATTACTTAAAAATACACCCCTGGACGCCTTGGGCCTGCCGGAGCCCGGCCGCGGTGATTACCGGCTATTACGGAGCCATCTCTACGCCCTGGCAGGAATCGAGGAAAAAGAAGAGACGGGAAATAAGGGAAAAGAGAAGAGAGGAAAGCAGGCCTCCCCGGCCGGACCCGGACCGGTAAAACTCCGTACCAAAGAATCTGTCCTCCGTGAACTCCAACGGCACCGGGAGATCCTCGCCCTAAAAGAAAAGAAATACCACCGGGTTGACTGCACCTGCCTTTCTGCCGACGGGAACGGGGCGGTTTTCCGGGTACCCGCTCCCTTTTTGCCCGGTGACATTTTAACCGCCCCTGCCGGTGAAGAGTTCCGGGTTATTGAATGCCATCCGGAGACTGACGGCGACGGGTATGTCATTGAAGTGGAAGCGATTCTGCCGCTGCCGGCGGAGAAAATCGCCGGCATCCAAAGGCTGGTGAAGGATTCCAACGAGGCGGTCCTCGGCGCCTACCTGGAGAGATTGGCGGAACAGGTGGTAAACGGGACGGTCTCACCCCTCCTCGCCGGGGTTTTGGGGTTACGGAAAGAAAAGCGGCTTAACCCGGAACGGCTCCGGATCATCCCGAAAAGGGCCTATTTCAATAAGGCCCTGGCCAAAAATAAAGCACAGACCGAAGCCTTGAACCTGGCATTGGCCCTTGACGGCCAGACCCATACCCTGGTTCTGGTCCAAGGCCCGCCGGGCACTGGAAAAACCACCCTGATTACGGAGATCGCCCTCCAGGCTTACCTCCGGGGAGAAAATATCCTGATCCTGGCCAAGACCAACGTGGCAGTCGACAACATCCTGGAGAAATTGATGGATAAAAAGATCCGGGTTTTGCGCTCCGGCAATAACCTGCACTGGAAGTCCAACCTCCCCGGCGTTCATGCGGTCTCCACCGCCAACTCCCTCTACCTGGCCGCCATGGAAGGAGGGAATAGGATTGTTCTCGGAACCCCCCTCGGGTTTTTCCTCGACCGGAACCTCCCCCCGGCCGAGTACGACCTTTTGATTATCGACGAGGCCTCCCAGATGGATATCCCGGAGACCCTTTTTTCGCTAAGCTTTACCAAGAAATGTGTGATGATCGGCGATCACCTGCAGATCCCCCCCTACCCAATCGCCCAGGAAATCCTGGCCGAGTACAACCCCCGGCTCACCCTGGCCGAGAAGGAGCAACTCCAGATGAGCCTCTTTGAACAACTCATTACCGGCGGGAACAGGTTCAACCGGGTCTTCCTCGATATTAACTACCGTACCGCCCACCCGGAAATGGTCTCTTTCATCTCCGACCTGATCTATGACGGCCGGCTCTCGCCCAATACCGCTTCAGATTATTACAAACTCTCGCCGGCCGGCCGGAAAAAATTCTTCCCCTATCCCATTGAGATCGTTGACACCGCCGGGATCTCCGACCCTAAACTGCGGGCGGAGACAGAGATTAACTCCACCTATTACAACCTGACCGAAGCCATGCTCTGCGTCCGCCAGGTCCTGAACCTCTTGGAAGACGGTGAGAAATTGACGGATATCGCGGTAATCACCCCTTACAAAGCCCAGGTGGAAAAGGTTAAAGAGGTCTTCCGGGAGAACTTCAACTACTTCTCCGTGCCGGAAAGCGACTTCCAGGAGTTTATCGAGAACCGGATCTACACAATCGACTCCTTTCAGGGCCGGGAAGAAGAGATCGTCATCATCAGTTGGGTGCGGAGCAACTACGAACCCGGCCAACCCCGGAAGACCGGCTTTTTAAAGGATTTCCGCCGGGTAAACGTCTCCCTCTCCCGGGCGCGGAAGAAGATGATCCTGATCGGAGATTACGAAACCCTCACCAACTCGGATAATCTTGTTGTCCGTTACATCTTCCGCCAGATCAAGAACCTCCGTGCAGGGCAGAAGATTGTTTTGTAGACGGCTGCAATAAAGATCTTCAACCCCTGCCTATCCCCAGTTCATCTTCCCCGTTTCGAATTGTTCATTCCTCCCTGTCTCAAGTTGCTTACATTAACCGGTTATGTAATACGAAGTTATTTGCATTTGACAGATTCTGTGGTACAATGACAGTTAGTAACTTGGCGTGCGCCAAATGCGCCAAGGGCTGCGCCGGGCAGATTTATACTTGCGGAATTTCTACTGAGGCAGGAGGGATCCTTTTTGGTAATCATCGATACGGAACTTTGCAAAGGTTGCGGCCTTTGCGTAGAGGCCTGTCCCCGGAAGATCCTGGCTTTAAGCAAGGAGTTTAACAAGGCAGGCCATCACCCGGCCGTCCTTCTGGAACCGGATAAATGCATTTATTGTCTGGCCTGCGCCCGGCTCTGTCCGGACTTGGCCATCACCATAACGAAGGAGGCGGAAACCGTTTGAAAGACCAAGTCGAACTTGTCTCCGGGAACCGGGCTGTCGCCAGGGGCGCGCTCGATGCCGGTTGCCGGATGTACTTTGGCTACCCCATTACACCCCAGACCGAGATTGCGGAGTATATGTCCATGGTCCTGCCGGAGATGAACGGCGTTTTCCTGCAGGCCGAGAGTGAACTGGCAGCCATTAATATGGTCTACGGGGCTGCCGGCGCGGGCCGGCGGGTCATGACCACCTCTTCCAGCCCGGGAATCAGCCTGATGATGGAGGGCCTTTCTTACCTGTCCACCGCCGAGCTCCCGTGTGTAATCGTGAATGTCATGCGCGGCGGCCCCGGCCTCGGCAATATCTCCCCGGCCCAAGGCGATTATTTCCAGGCGGTCAAGGGCGGGGGCCACGGGGATTACCGGACACCGGTCCTTGCCCCCTGGTCAGTCCAGGAGAGCTACGACCTGACGCGCACCGCCTTTGACCTGGCCGACCGTTGGCGCAACCCGGTCTTTATTCTCCTTGACGGTCTCCTCGGTACGATGATGGAGCCCCTCCAGGCCCGCGAACCAATCCCGGAACGGGCCGCCCCCTCCTGGGCGACAACCGGCATGTTTGCCCGGGAGCCCGGTGACCGGGCCCCCAGGTCCATCTATACCCTGCACATGCCGGAAGGGGCCCTGACCGAAGTCAACCGCAGGCTGCAGGCGAAATACCAGGAGATCACCCGGGAGGAAGTACGTTACGACGAACACTTTACAGAGGACGCGGAGGTTGTGGTCGTGGCCTATGGCTCCGTCGCCCGTTCCGCCCTGCAGGCAGTACGAATTGCCCGGCAGCAAGGCCGCAAGGCTGGACTCTTCCGTCCGGTTACCCTCTGGCCGTTTCCGGAGGAGGCCCTTGGCAGCCTTTCGGAAAAGGTCGAAAAGATCCTCGTGGCTGAGATGAGTTCCGGCCAGATGCTTGAAGACGTCCGCCTTGCCGCGGCGCCCTCCTGCAAAATCGATTTCCTCGGGGCGATGGGCGGCGAACTCATTTACCCCGGGACCATCCTCGCCCGCCTGTTGGAGGAGTAGGCGCGCATTGCGCGAAATACGAGCCTGGGACAAGCAACACCGTGAAGATAGTTATTGATTGAACAGGTTCGTTTGATAAGCGCATTTTCGTATATCGTATATCGTTTACGCTTATCTCGCATGGACGCGGGCAAATACGGTTTATCAAACCCGGCGTCCAAAAGGAGGAAAAATAGATGGCGGTATTATTCTCACGCCCGCAATCACTGACTGATACACCCTTCCGGTACTGCCCCGGTTGTCATCATGGCTTGGCGCACCGTCTGGTCGCCGAGGCTCTTGACGAGTTGAACCTGAGGGAAAAGGCGGTGGGCATTGCTTCTGTCGGTTGTTCCGTTTATACCAACGAATTCTTCAACTGCGACACCCAGCAGGCGGCCCACGGCCGCGCCCCGGCGGTGGCGACCGCGGTAAAACGGGCCCGCCCCGAGTGTTTTGTCTTCACCTACCAGGGCGATGGCGACCTGGCTTCCATCGGCATGGCCGAGACCATCCACGCGGCCGCCCGCGGCGAGAACATCTCCGTTATCTTCATTAACAACACCTGTTACGGGATGACCGGCGGGCAGATGGCCCCGACCACTTTGCCGGGGCAGAAGACGACCACCTCGCCTTTGGGCCGCGAAGCCGCCAGGGAAGGAAACCCCATCGACATGATGAAACTCCTTGACGCCCTGGAGGGCCCAGCCTACCTGAGCCGCGTGCTCTTAACCACCCCCGGTAAACAGGCCATGGCAAAAAAGAGCATTATCCGGGCTTTCCGTGCGCAAATGAAGGGGCTTGGCTTCTCCCTGGTGGAGATCCTCAGCGCCTGCCCGTCCAACTGGCGGATGGCGCCGGTCGAGGCCTCGCGTTATGTTGAAGAAGTAATGGCCAAGTACTATCCCCCCGGCGAAGTGCGGGTGGCAAAGGAGGTTCTTGAGGGATGAAAGAGCAGGATACGGTCATAAGGTTTACCGGCATCGGCGGCCAGGGGATCCTCTTCGCCGGAAAGATGCTGGCCGAAGCGGCACTGAGCGCCGGGATTCATCCCTGTTTTGCCCCTTCCTACGGGGCGGAGAAGCGCGGCGGGCCTTCCGAATGCACGGTCATCCTCTCCCACGGTGAATTGCCCAGCCCCTGCGTGAGCCGGAGCCACGCGGCGGTGGTGATGAACGGGGCTTCCTTCTCCAGGGAAGAGCAACGCCTGGCCGCAGGGGGAATAATCGTCGTCAACTCCTCGGTCTGCGGTGATGTAAAACTTTCCAGGGAAGATCTCTCCCTCTTCCTGGTTCCCGCCAGCGAACTGGCGGAGAAACTCAGAAACGACCGGGTGGCCAATGTTGTTATCACCGGCGCCCTGGTGGAGTTGTTGGGCGCCCATGTTGGCATACAACTCAGCCAGGAGCACTTGGTGCAAGGGCTGAAGAGAACCTTGGCCGGCAAGGAAGACCTGTTGGCCGTTAATATGGAGGCCTTAGCCCGCGGACAGGAGTATGCCCGGACCCTTAAGGCTTAAGGCATAATAGGTAAGGGCGCGTGCGCGCGCCCTTACCACACTGGACCCTCAGATCCCGGCCCATGTCGTGTATTACCTTTCCAGAACTCTCCGCTGTTAATCTTGACTGAGACCTATGCCCAGAAAAATTCCGTACGAATCCTCATTTTCACTTATAACCCCCAAACGCAACCAGAGATCCCTCCGTATATACCAGGCCGCCCCGAACCACTTGGCAGACAACCGGGGATCCCCGGCCAAGGCCAGAGCCAGTTCTATCCGGTCCAAATCCCAGGTGATACCAGCCTGCCACCGATTCTTCCCCGTCTTTACCCGGCTGTCAAGGAGAAAGACCAGCGGGTACCAGCTTACAGAGGCATGGACATCCCTAAGGACCTGTACGTCATCGCAAACCCCCACCATCAGGGCGGGAGTAGCCGTTGACCCTAAACCTAATCCCGAGGAAAGAGTGGCAGCCAAAGACAGGCCGGACCCAGCGCCCAGCCCGCTCTTGACTCTCAGAAAATAGGTGGCCGGGGCTTGGACGAAGAGCTCCAGATCAGTCAGTTCGTCGACAGGCGCCAACAGGTACAAGGCGGGATTTATTTCCCTTTTGTCCGCAGAGGCGCATCCGGTACTCATCAGACCGGTCTCCATGATCCATTCCCTTTCCGGAGTCTGTTCAAGACGGGGAGCAAAAAACGCCAACCCCTCCAGGGAAGCCATGGGTAAAACCCATATCTCCCCTTGGTTTTCAAGCTTAAGCGGAACAGCGGTGAGCACCAGGAGAAAATCCCGCTCTTCTTTTAGCCCTGCCGTAAGAATCCGTCCTTGCTCCCGATCAACCGTCCGGCGCATAAAGGCAACAATCTCCGGTTTGCCGCCATCCGAGTAGACGGTTGTGGTCAGGGCGGCCAGTTCGCCGTGGGCTTCATTTTCCCGCGTAAAAGAGACCTCCGATTCTACCCGGCCTGTTTCTTTCTGGATGGAAACCGGGGTAATCTGCAGAAGATAATTTTCATCCTTATCATATTCTCCCGGATATATGGCGCCGGTCCTCCACTTTACAGGAGAGCCGGGAACGGCAAGCAACCATGCCTCTGTCATCCCCTTGTAACTGTGGAACCCGGGTGTGGTTTCCAGAAGCCCGTTTTCCATCATGAACCGGAACCCTTTTTCCCCTTGGAAGACCCGGGGAGTTGCTGCGAAACGGAGACTCTCCGCCGGTTCGGCGGATGAAAGTTCCCCGGAGAAAACCCAATCCCAGGCGGAGACGCTTCTCAGTTCCACGATCCTGAGTGTGTACAAGACAAAAAGGGTGGCAGCTTCCGTCATATTCTCCCTGAGAGCAGTCAAAAGCCCTTCGTCAACGGCCGCCGGGGCACGTAGAAAGTAAACCTTCTGTTCTTCATCGTAGATCAAAGATCCGTCAAAACCGGCGGGCAGTTCCAGAACCCCGGGAGTAATATACCATAAAGGAATAAATACAGAAGCCGGTGTTATTCCCTCTTTTTCCGGTTCTGTAACTGCCCAGGTGCCGGTGGCCGGAAGCATAATCAGGGCCAAGACCAAAATGGAAAACCAACGCCATTTCTTATTCATTTTCTTCCACAACCTCTGCGGAGATAAAAACCAGCAACTCACTGTGTTTTTGTTCCTCCCTGCCTTCCCGGAAGAAAAGGCGTAACAGCGGAATCCGCCCAAGAACCGGGGTTTGCGACGCCCTGTTCCTGTCCTCGATTTGGGTCAAGCCGCTGACCAGAACGGTCTGACCGGGGATAAGGCGTAGTGTTGAACCGAACTCCGCCACTCTCACCACCGGTTCCCTGCCGTTATTATCCACGAAATAGCTGACCGTTTGGGTCATCTCCAACTCAATGCGGTCTTCAAAAATCCTGGGAGTGACCTTCAGACCTGTGCCGGCCTCAATCTTCTCCACCTGATCGTAGCTCTCATACACATCTAAAATCAAGACCCGTTGTTCCCCGACAAAAAGGTCGGCAGTCTTCCCGTCCGCCACCTGAACCACGGGGTCGGCATGGATTTTAGCTACACCTTCCCTCTCCAAAGCCCGGATCTTCGTGTGCAACAGGCCAAAAACATCGGTTTCCAGGAGAAGGCTTCCGGGGGCCAGACCCAAAACCGCCGTCCAGTCCGGGTTTTTCTTTACACCGGAAGTGAACTCCCAGTTTAAAAGGTCAATCCCCCATTCCTTGATCACTTCTGTCTGCACCTCGGAAACTAGCGCTTTTACTCTCACTTGTCGCCGGGGGGTATCGATCTTCTTAAAATCTGCAATGATCCGCTCCTTTAACCCGCGGGGCGCAGTAACAGCCGCCACGTTCGCCTCCTGGTCAAAACGGACATTTTGCCGGAAAGCCTCAGGAAGCAACGCTTCCACAGTCGAGACCTTTACATTCTTAAAGAAAAAGAATTCTGTTTCGGCAAGATCCGCAAAAACCCTGTTCCGTGGGTCAGCCAGCCCCACCAGATAATAATCGTCCACCTTACGGTAGCTAAACCCCCCTCCTGCCAGCATCATTTGGAGCGCTTTCTCTAAAGGCGTATCTTCCAGCTCCAAGGTGACCGTTCCCGTAATATTTTCATCCATAACTATATTTACTCCCGTCTGGAGGGCCAACTCCCGCAAGGCTTCCCGGAGCTCCATCTCAAAAAAGACAATTGTGACTAAAGGCTCCGGTTTCTCCTCTGCCCAGGCCGTCAAGGGTGTTATTGCCGGCCCGGGGAGAAAAAAGATGAAGAAAAAAGCGCAGATCATGAAGATCATCCGCCTACCCAACATATCCTTTCACCTCTTATTCACGGGCGTAAGCCCGTGAAGAATCATTTAACCCCTGTTCTCACGCACCAGTGCGTAGACGGGCTTTATAGAGGTCCGGCCGTCGTCAGGGCTGCCAACTCCTTTTTTTCTTCTTGGATTGTAACTTCCAATTGGTAGTTGCCAGGGGGAATACTCAGGGACGTCCCCTGCAGGGTTAAGAGCTTACCCGGTAATACCGGTGCTTTTGTCTCTCCGGCGCTGGATAATTCCACGGTCGTAACAGGCCTCCCCTCCGGATCCTTAACAACGACCCGGCCTGATGGAAAAAGCTTGATATTACCGGTATTTTTAAGCACAAGGGAGAAAAGCACCTCATCTCCCGTGCGTTCGCAAGAAAAATCGAGTACTTCCGCGGTATGCCTGTGGTCTCCGCCAACCACTGCCTCAAGCGGGATCATCTGTCCATAAAGGAACTCTCCGTTAAGCTTAAAAACGTCTACCTTTAAGAAACCGTAGTTTCCTTGTATTTGCGCATCCCTGGGAAAATGAACCGTAGTTATTACCGTCTTTTTCATCCCCGGTTCCAATAAAAATTGGTCATCACCCCGGATTGCGAACTCTGTATGCTCAAAGATGGAATAGGCGTAACCGTACTCCAGGTCAACCGGAGTCAAAGAGAGGACACAGGCCTCACCGGAGTTATTTTTAAAAGTCAAGGCCCGGCTGGAGACGGTTCCCGGATGTCCGCTGAAGCTCAGTTCATTCAAAGATACCTCCAAGGCGGTCCGTTGTGTTTCCGGGAAATTATAATCCCCATCCCTAATTTCCACGGTTCTGGTGACTATTAATTGTTTTCCAGCGGCATAGCGGAAGAACAAACGGAGCTGGTACTCTCCGGGCGGCAAGTATTTTCGAACGGTACCAACGTACAGTAATTTACTAAAGGGGTACATCAGAATCTCCTGTTGGGAGTAGGCCCATAACCTCTCCGGCCGCAGCTCCACCTTTTCCACCAGCCGCCCTTGTCCATCCCGTACCGTGGCTTCAGCAGCGGTTGGATAATCCAAAGCAGAAGTATTCCGGACCAGAGCCCGTAAGACCGGTTCTTTCTCTTCCCCGGCGGTCAAGGCAAACTCTTCTACCTCCGCCGCCGGCCGCAGGCCCGGTCTTTCCACCCTAATCCGCAGGCGGATGGCGAAACGGAAATGAAGGGCAATCTCAGAACTCTGTTGTCTCTCCGGTTCCACCATGATCGTGACCATATATGAACCCCTCGCGTCAAACGGCACCCGTACCCTGCCGGTGATCTTTTCTTCCTCCCCGGGGCTAAGGAGAAGCTTGTTCTTGTCCAGTTCGACCCAGCCAATGGCCGGGTTTTCCAAAGGGTCGCCCTCTTGAAAGATCAGTCCTCCGTCCAACAGTTGCACCGGTTGGTAGAGGCTGACATTGATTACGGTCTTTGTCTCTTCCGGAGAGAGGAGGATCGTAAAATCTTCGACTGTTCCGGGTTCAAGGTCCATCTCGATAACCAACGGCCGGAGACCAATAGCAAGCACGTTTCCGGAAAAACTAAAAAGCAAAATCAATACTACAATCGTAAAACCCGTTATGCGCAGCATAAAGACCACCTTCATATTTCTTTAATGACGTGGACAAGGGGGGCAAAACTGCCACCCCTTATCCACACTGTTTCTATGGTTCAGTTTTTACCAGGCAAACACCGTAACGGTGAACTTAGCCTTGTACTCGCCGGCTGCTTGCGAGTAGACCTCTCCCAGTTTTCCTTTTACATCCAGGAGATACCATTTACCCTCTTGCCCTTGGACATACCCATTGACATCCACGGGTCTAAAGGAATCGGTCCGCAGAATTTGCTCGCCCTTGTCATCACCGTAGCGGGCTGCCCGCTGAATCTTGGCCCTGGTATAGAAGGTGTCGCCAGTGGATTTGCTGGTGAAATCCACCTGATTCAGCTGCATACCGATGCTGGTATTGGCAACCACATAGAAGTAATCGCGCCAGTTATGCTCTTCCCCTGCATAGCCCAGATAATGGAGTGTGGGATTATTGATGTCGTTTAACCCGCGGATCTCCGCATACGGATGGACGATCGCCCGTACCTCTACAGTATCTTTGTCCAGGTTTATTTTCTTCTGTGCCAGACCGGTGCTGGCCAATGCCAGTACGAGTAGCAAAGCCAAGCCCAAGATGAAAAGCGTCTTCTTCATTTTTCTCCTCCTTTACCAATTTACAGATTTCATTCCATGACTGCCTGCACTAAAACGGTGTTTCTTGCACGCATCCGTTCTGTCCCCGACCTTACCCTGTTCCGGCAACCACCTCCCCCAGCCAACCGGCTCCACGTACCCTTTGACTGCTAATTTTTCACTGATTAGTGACAAATGACGGTTGCGGTAATGCTTCCCCGGTACTCGCCTGCCGGTTGTTCCGAAACCTCATCTATGGCGACTCCCCCGTAAATATTGAAACGTTGCTTATCACTGATCACCGGTAACACCAGGGGAGGACCACCCGGACGAAAACTCCAAGATTCCTTCTCCGGCCAGTCTACCCAGTAAACCACATTTAACTTGGCTTTTTTGCCGCCGGTCAGGGAATAAAGAGGAGCGGCGGAAAATTCTACCCAGGCCGGGCCGATCACCCGGACCAGACAATGCCCGGGTTTTTTTTCACGGTAAAAACCCCGTGCTCCGCCAATTTCAAACCGTGGCGCGGTGACCAGGACGGAAACACATGCCTGCGCGGGTTCTGTCCCGGCTTTTTTAGCTTTAAAAGCCGCTTCGCATGTGCCCGTGCGCGCAATCCACCGCCCGCCGGTATGGAAGGTTATTACCGGCAGCGTCAGGACGGCTGTCAAGAAAAGAACCCGAATAAGCCGCGCGCACGCGCTTGACCCCGTTGCCACCTGGGAAATACCCCCTTGTCCGCACGCTTAGAAGCGATTCCAAAGTAATATATGAGTGAAATAGAAAAATATTACACTTTAAAAAATTTCCATCGCCGGTTTTTGGAAGAACAAAAAAACCGCAAAAGATGCGGTTTCAGAGAATATTCTTATGCTTTTATATGACTTTATATAACCGGTTGCCCTTGCCTTCCCTTTCTACATGGCAAGGCTTTTCCCTGGCCAACAAGGAACGGGAATCGACCCCTTAATGGCCCTTAATGGACTGGGGGAAAGAAAAGCGCCGGCAAGTCCGGGAAGTAGAGAATGACAAAGGCGGCGATGGCCAAAAATGTCCCATAGGGGATCGGGTCTTTCCGGGTCATTTTTTTCGTCCCTATCAACAACAGGGCAACGGCGGTCGCCAAAAGGCTGGCAAGGAAGAGGACGAAAAAGATCCGTTCCCAACCCAAATACACCCCGATCATGGCGAGGAGTTTCACATCGCCCATTCCCATCCCCTTGGGGTAGCACAAGGCAATGAGAAAGAGGATCCCCCCGCCGAGAAGCCCGCCGATGAGCGCGGAGAGTAACTGCCCTTTCCAAGCCATGAAAACCAGTCCTCCCAGGAGAAAAGGGATGGTCAGGCGGTTCGGGATGATTTTATGTTCCAGATCAATAAAAGCCACCCCGATCAGGGCGTAGGTCAGGAGTAAATAGACGAGTTTCCCGGTGGTCCCGGAGAATCTTATCCACCATAAAACCGTCACCACCCCGCCCAACAATTCAACAAGCGGGTAACGGAGGCTGATCGGACGCCCGCACTGGCGGCATTTCCCCCGGAGCCAAAGAAAACTGAGAAGGGGGATGAGTTCCAACGCGCTCAACTGGTGGCCACAAAAAGGGCAATGGGAGCGGGAGAACCCTATTGCTTCGCCCCGCGGCAGGCGATGAATGAGGACATTGAGGAAACTCCCTGCCGCCAGGCCGCAGAGGAATAAGAATAAATGGCTGATGAAGGATGGATGGAAAAAAGCAAAGTAAGGGTTTTCTGTAATCATGATTAGGTAATTTCTCCATGCTTTCCCCTTTTCCTCCCGGAATTTTTCGTACCAATGGGTTTTCGGCCCGTGAATTTAACGGGGGCGGCAGGTATTTTACCTGCTGCGAGGAGCAAGAATATGATAGGAAAAGAGGGGGGAGGCGGGCCTTAATGATCCATTATGACGATGCTGCACTGGGCGCCCTTTATAGTAAAGACAGGACCATTTTCCGGGTCTGGGCCCCGGGGGCCCTCCGGATGCAGCTAAAGACTTATCCCAGCGGCCATGGGGGCGAGGCCACGGTCTATGAGATGTACAAGGACCCCAACGGGTTCTGGGTGCAGGTCCTTGAAGGCGACCGGCACGGGCTTTATTATACATATGAAGTCACCCACTACCACGGGGTCTTTGAGGTGGTGGACCCCTACGCAAAGGCCCTTGGCGTCAACGGCGACCGCGGCATGGTGGTGGACCTTGCCCGGACAAACCCGGAAGGGTGGGATGATTTCCCCAAGCCACAACTGAAAAACTTCACCGACGCCATCATCTATGAGGTCCATATCCGCGATTTTTCAATCCACGAAAATTCCGGGATCAAGCACCGAGGCAAATACCTGGGGGTTGTCGAGCCGGAGACCCGCGGCCCGCAGAAGGTAAAGACCGGCCTGAGCCACCTGGTGGAACTAGGCATCACCCACCTGCACCTCCTGCCGGTGCAGGATTATTATACGGTTGACGAGAGCAGGCTCTCGGAACCCCAATACAACTGGGGTTATGACCCGAAGAACTATAACGCGCCCGAAGGCTCATACGCCACCGACCCCTATAACGGGGAAACCAGAATCCGCGAGCTTAAAACGATGATCATGGGGCTGAACCGGGCCGGGATCGGCGTCATCCTGGATGTGGTATATAACCATACCTACCGGTCGGGAGATTCCAACCTCAACCGGCTTGTCCCCGGGTACTATTACCGTTTACACCCGGACGGGTCCTTTGCCAACGGTTCCGGCTGCGGCAATGAAATAGCCTCCGAACGCTTTATGGTGCGGAAATTCATTGTTGATTCGGTGGTCTACTGGGCGACCGAATACAAGGTTGACGGGTTCCGTTTTGACCTGATGGGCCTCCATGACCTGGAGACCATGAACCAGATCCGCCAGGCGCTGGACCGGGTCCGGCCGGGGATCCTTCTTTATGGCGAGGGCTGGACCGGCGGGCCGTCGTTGCTGCCCGCAAAAAAAGCGGCGCTGAAGAAGAATATCCCCCGGATGCCCGGGATTGCTGCTTTTAATGATGATTTCCGGGACGGGCTGAAAGGGCCGATCTTTCATGACCGGGCGCCGGGCTTCACCGGCGGCGTCTTTGCGTACAAGGAAAACGTCAAATTCGGCATAACCGGCGCCACCTGCCATCCCGGCGTCAACTACGAACAAATGAATCCCCCCGGGAAACCCTGGGCCGTCCGGCCCTGCCAATGCGTAAACTATGTGGAGTCCCATGACAACATGACCCTGTGGGACCGGTTACTCTGTACCCACGGCCACGAAAGCGAGGAGGAACGGATAAAAATCCATCTGCTATGCGCGGCTTTAGTCCTGACCTCCCAGGGCATCCCTTTCCTCCATGCCGGACAGGATTTTCTGCGGACAAAATACGGCGACCATAACAGTTACTGTTCCCCGGACCATATCAACCGCTTGGACTGGTCACGAAAAGCCGCTTATCTGGAGGTCTTCCGCTATTACCAGGGCCTCATCGCCCTGCGCCGGGCCCACCCGGCTTTCCGGATGGTTTCCGCCGCGCAGATCCAGAAGCACCTGCACTTTTTGGACCTCCCGCCCGAAGGAATCGGCTACCTCCTCACCGGCCATGCGAACCAGGACCCATGGGAGACGATTGCCGTTTTGTTCAACGCCGGCCAAAAAAAGCTGGAAGTCACCCTCCCCGGTGACGAATGGGTGGCCGTTGTCGACGGCAAGCAAGCCGGGATCAGGGAGATCCGGCGGATCCATGGGCAAACAACCCTGGTCCAACCCCGCTCAGCCCAGATCCTGGTGGACGGGAAAAGCTATGACCGTTCAATCACCCCGCGCTGAGCCCGCAGGACTTCCCGCCCGCGGAGTCCTGTCCCGCTCATCCACCTGCATTCAGCCGAAAAGAGGTGATTAGAGAAGCAGCCGGAGAAAATCCCGCAGAAATCTGCCAAAAGTTTTATAATGAATGGTCTTTAACCCTATTTTTCGCGCTGCTTCGATATTTGCCGCCATATCATCAATAAAGAGGGTTTCTTCTGCTTCAACCGCCAATTCCTGAAGGCTGCGGTAAAAGACCGCCGGGTCCGGCTTGGCCTTTTTCAGATCACAGGAGAAAATTTGGCTGTCGAAGAGGTTCCCCTGTAACCAGGGGAACTTTCTCCTCATCTCCTTCAGGATATCCTCAGGCATATTGGAGAGAAGGCCCACCTTGAACCCGAAAGTTTTCAGGAGCCTGACAAAGACCAGCATTGGCCGGTCCAGCACCGTCCAGCTTCTGGCGTCATGATCCGCCAATTGGCGCAGCAAATCCTCACGCCAAACCGCCCCGCAGGCTGCAAAGACCTTCCGCCAGTACTCCTCCGTAGTAAGGACCGTATCGTAGTCCAGCCGGTACCGCCAGTAGGCCTCCCAGAAACGTTCCCGGTCAACCCCGGCCAGTTTTTCCATGGCCCTGATCTCCTTCTTTGGCTGCGGAGTACTGATGACGGCGCCATAGTCAAAAATGACCGCCTTAATCCTTCCCATATTATGACACTCCCACTGGTAGCAGAGATGTGTGTTAATTATACCATAATTTTATTCTTCACATGCCTGGGTGGATGTTAACTCTCTTTTGTTGCCAACCGCCGCCGGGCAGTGATATAATTACTTTATATACCGGCCGCTTGCGATTTAGGCAGACAGCGATTGATTCTGCCGTATCCGGCAAGGAGGGCTTTTACCATGAAAATCGGGATCCTGACCGGCGGCGGTGACTGCCCGGGGATTAATGCGGTTTTAAGGGCGGTTGTCAGAACCGCCGTTAATGAATACGGCTGGGAAGTAATTGGTTTCCGGGACGGCTTCCGCGGGCTGGTGCTCAATGAATACTGCCGCCTAACCCCTGTGGATGTGGCGGGAATCCTGACCCGCGGCGGGACGATCCTGGGTTCGTCCAACCGTGACAACCCCTTTCATTTCCGCCTGGAGGAAAACGGCCGGGTGCGTTATGAAGACCTCTCTGGGCAGGCTTTGCGCAATGCAGAAGAGCATGGCCTCGCCTGCCTGCTCGTGATTGGCGGCGATGGCACCCTCAACTGCGCCTTGGATTTTATCGAAAAAGGGCTGCGGGTGATCGGGATCCCCAAAACCATTGATAACGATCTTAGCGGCACCGACTTGACCTTCGGCTTTATGACCGCTGTCGATACCGCCACCGACGCCCTGGAGAAGCTCCATACCACCGCCGAGTCCCACCACCGGATTATGGTCCTGGAAGTGATGGGCAGGTATGCCGGGTGGATTGCCCTGCATTCGGGGGTCGCCGGCGGCGCCGATGTGATCCTCATCCCCGAAATCCCTTACAACCTTGACCGGGTCGGCAGAAAGATTCAGGAACGAAGACGCAGGGGAAAGACCTCCAGCATAATTGTGGTGGCGGAGGGCGCCCACGCCGAAAATGAGGAGATGGTTGTCCACCGCCGCGTGGAAGGGAGCCCGGACCCGGTGCGCCTGGGCGGGATCGGCCAACGGGTCGCAACGGAACTGGAGGCAATGACCGGAAGCGAAGCGCGGGTGACCGTCCTCGGGCACCTGCAGCGGGGCGGAAAACCTTCGGCCTTCGACCGGATCCTGGCCACCAGGTACGGGGTGTCCGCCGTCCACCTGGCCGCGAAGGGGGAGTTCAACCGCATGGTGAGCCTGCAGGGGCAGGCCATCACTTCGGTTCCCCTGGATAGAGAAGTAACCAAAGTAAAGAAGGTCCCGCCTGCCGGTGAACTGGTACAGGCAGCCCGGAAGGTCGGGGTTGAATTCGGCAATTGACTGGAAGTGGCAGGCGGGCAAGACCGGAAAATAAACCACCGGGAGGAGAAAATCGCCGGGTGGTGGCTCTTTTTTTCTCGCCTTTTTTATGGGAGAATAGGAAACAGGAGAAAAAGCCATGTTTGCAGAGTGGAGGTTAAAGAGGGGTGTCCCCGCCTATCTGCAACTCAAGGATTATCTGAAAGAGATGATCCTCGAAGGCGTCCTGGCGCCAGGGGTGAAACTCCCCTCGACCAGGGAGTTAAGCCGCCTTGCCGGGGTCAGCCGGAACACGGTGATCCTTGCCTATCAATTTTTAGAAGACGACGGGCTGATCGAAACGGTAAGAGGGCGGGGGACATTTGTCACCCGGATCACGACCGGCCGCGGCGCCGGTGTCACCCTGCACTGGCCGGAACTCCTCACGGACCACGCAGTGCTCGCCACGGAACTGGACATTGAAAAGACGGAGCCCCGGTGGCAAAAGGGAATGATCTCCTTTAAAAGCATCGCCCCGGACCCGGAACTCTTTGAGGCCGAGGAGTTCAAAAAGGCCTTTCTCCGCCGTTTCGCCCTGGAAGGAAAGAAGCTCCTGAATTACGGGTACGCCCAGGGCTACAGGGACCTGCTGAATTATCTCCGCAACTACCTGAAGGGCAAAGGGGTCCCGATGGCCGGAAAGGACCTCCTGATCACCAATGGTTTTACCGAGGCCTTTGATATTACCCTGACCGCCCTGACAAGGCCGGGCGTGCGAATCATCTGCGAAAACCCGACCCATAACACGGCCATCAAAATCATGCGCCTGCACGGCCTGGAGATTACCGGGGTGCGCATGGAAGAGGACGGGATCGACCTGGAAGAGCTGGAAAAGGCCCTCGCCGGAGGCGACGCCGCCGCGGTTTTTCTTATCCCGTCCTACCATAACCCCACCGGGGTGGTGATGTCCCCGGAAAAGAGGGTCGCCCTCTTAAAGCTCCTTGCCGCCTACCGGCTGCCGGTAATCGAGGACGGTTTCAATGAAGAGCTGCGGTACTCCGGGTCACATGTGGCTCCCCTGGCCGCCCTGGCCGGCCGCGGGAACAACATCATCTATACCGGCAGTTTCTCGAAGATCCTCTTCCCGGGGCTGCGGATCGGCTGGGTCCTGGCCGACCAGGAACTCATCTCCTACCTGGAGAGTATTAAACGGAGCAGGAACATACACACCTCCTTCCTGGACCAGGCCCTGCTCTACGAGTACCTGCAGAGCGGCCGCTTTGAGCGCTACCTGAAAAATGCCCGCCGGGTTTACCGGGAACGCCATAAAACCGCGGTAGAACTGGCGAAAAGGTATATACCCGCCAAAAGGATCTGGGGGCAGGGCGGGCTCCATGTCTTCATCGAGCTCCCGGAAGAGCTCAACGCCAGGCAGGTGCTGGCGGAATCTTTGAAAAGAAATGTCATCTTTATGCCGGGAGATATCTTCTACACCGATGGCGGCGGCCACAACACCTTCCGCCTCGGGATCTCCCGGGTGAACAGGGACCAGATGGAGGAAGGCTTCAAAATCATCGGCGAAGTAATCAACGGGCTGAAAGCCAAATAAATAACGGGGCCGGCGCGCCTCCCCAGTGCGCGCCAGAAGAGCGGAGGTATGAAAGGTGAGCAAGTTTAAAAAATCATCCAAACTGGATCATGTCTGTTATGACATCCGGGGGCCGGTTATGGAAGAAGCCCAAAGAATGGAGGCGGAAGGCCACAAGATCCTCAAGCTGAATATCGGGAACCCCGCGCCGTTCGGGCTGACCGCCCCGGAGGAGGTCATCCGCGCCGTCGCCTCCAACCTGCCAAGGGCCGACGGGTATTGCGATTCAAAAGGGGTTTACCCGGCCCGCGAGGCGATTAAAAAATACTCCACAGAAAAAGGGATCCGCGGCGTCACTGTGGATGAAATCTACATTGGCAACGGGGTCAGCGAATTGATTGTCCAGGCCATGCAGGGCCTCCTGGACAACGGCGACGAGATCCTGATCCCGGCCCCGGACTACCCGTTATGGACCGCTGCGGTCTCCCTGGCCGGTGGAACCGCCGTCCATTATCTCTGTGACGAAAGCTCCGGCTGGCTCCCGGACCTTAATGATATGAAAAAGAAGATTACCGGCCGCACCAAGGGAATAGTTGTCATCAACCCCAACAACCCGACAGGCGCCCTCTACCCCCAGGAGATCCTGGAAGGGATCGTAAAGCTCGCCGCTGAACACGGGTTAATCCTCTTTGCCGACGAGATCTACGACCGGATCGTCTATGATGGCCAGCGCCACGTCTCCCTTGCCGCTCTTGCCGGTGATGACCTGTTCTGTATCACCATGAACGGGCTTTCAAAATCCCACCGGATCGCCGGCTACCGTGTGGGCTGGATGGTCTTGAGCGGCAACAAAAGCTTAGCCAGCAGTTATATTGAGGGCTTAAACATGCTTGCTTCCATGCGCCTTTGCAGTAACGTGCCGGCCCAATACGCGATCCCCGCAGCCCTCGAAGGGCGCCAGAGTATTGACGACCTGATCGCCCCCGGCGGCCGTCTTTACGAACAACGGGAATATACCTACAAAAAACTGCAGGAGATCCCGGGGATCTCCTGTGTGAAACCCCAGGCCGGGCTCTATTTCTTCCCCCGGCTGGATACGGAGAGGTTCAATATCCGCGACGACGAACAGTTCGTCCTGGACTTTCTCCGTAAAGAAAAAGTCCTCCTGGTACAGGGGACCGGTTTCAACTGGCCGTATCCCGACCATTTCCGGATCGTTTTCCTCCCGCCCTTGGAGGAGTTGACCGCCGCCCTCGACAAACTTGCCCGTTTTCTCCAGGATTACCGGCAGAAATGGGAAGTGGCGGTCTAGGTCTGCTCTTCTTCCAAGAAGTTGCATAAGGAGATATTCTAAAAAAATACACCGGAAACGAGAAAACCAGAATGCAAACCGTCTCCGGTGTATTTTATTTAATCCTGCTTTTCCTCTACAGAGTTGTACAGGTCCAAGATTGCACACGGACTGGAATTTAAAAAGCAAGATAGAACAAGTAGAACCCAAGCAGGAGGATGGCTCCGCCCATGACGACTTTTAACACCTGGCTGAGCCGGGCATAACCTTCGCTGCGCGAAAGTTTTTGCACCAATCCGAGGGAAGTCCCGGCAATTACCGTCAGCGTACCGTGGCCCAAGGCATAAAAGAGTAGGAGCAAAGCCCCCCAGGCCGGGCTCCCCTTACCCGCAACAACGGCCAAGAGCGCGACCAATACCGGTGTGGCGCAGGGCGAAGAAAAGAGCCCGCCGAGAATGCCGGCAATAAACGCGCCGGTATAACCCCTCCTCTTGTTTTTCGCCGTCAGGTAGGTGGAGGGGATAAACTGAAAAATCTCCCAGACTTGCAAGGCCATCAAGACCATCAGGAGACCGAGGAGAAAATACCACCACCGGGCCGCCGTCCCCAATAACCTTCCCATTAACGAAGCGGTGATTCCCAGGATTGTAAAGGTGACCGCGGCGCCGGCGGCAAAAACCAGCGAGAGCCGGAAGGCCTTTCCCTGGTCGGCTTCCATGTACCCTACATAACCGATGACCAGCGGGATACTCGACAGGCAACAAGGGGTAAAAGAAGTAAGGACCCCGGCTGCCAGTGCCAGCAAGGGCGCCGCCCAAAAACTGTTCTGAATCGCCGAACCAATCCCCTCCAGCCAGGCGTCGATCATTCCGCCACCCCCATTTCCATGAGGATCGCCCGCATCTGTTCTTGAGTCAGCCCTCCCTCGTGAACGGTAAAGACAAGTTCATCCGTGTCCTTCGTTTTGTAGAAAATAAACGGGATCTCTTCTGCCAATTCCGCACCCGGCTGGTAGGGTTCGCCGTCGGCGGTAAAAAAGACCTGCGTCGGGATAACCCGGACCGGAAAATCCCTTATCGCCTCCGGGTATTTCCAAACATCGATATAGTGGATAACGGCCTTGCCCCGCATTTCCTCGTAGATCTTTGCCAGCGCCGGCGCCATTTGCCGGCAGGGAAGACATGAATCCGAACCAAAATCAATCATTACCGGAAGACCTTTAGCCTTGATTTCTTCCAGATCCACACTGGTGATTTCCAGGGCCGGCCAGGAATCGTCCACCGTTGTTCTGCTGTTACTGTTTTTCGCAAACCAGATCGAAGCGATGATGACCAGGATTACCGCAGGCACAACAATTTGGGCAACTCTTTTTTTCTCCATCATAAATAATACCTCCTCATCTGCTACTTTGGACTCGTCATGAAGTCTCACAGATATCCTTATCACAACACCTGTCCACCTCGGCCTGGAGCGTTACGTGGCTGATCCCGTACCGTCCTTTCAGGTGCTTCTCAATCCGGTCATAGATCTTTTCCACTTCCGACAGGAGCATATCATCCACGTCAATGTGGGCTTCAAAATAGATGGTCTTTTCATCGATCATCCAGGAATGGACATGGTGGATATTTTTCACTTTGTCGATGGCCAAAATACCGGCTTTAATTGCCTCATAATCCAAAGGCGGCGCCGATTGCATGAGAATATTAACGGTTTTTCTTATGATTTCCATGGTCGCTTTGACAATGTACAAGGCGATTAATACGGTCACCAAAGGGTCGACCCAGACAACCCCCCATAATTTTATGGCGATCCCCCCGGCCAGAACCCCGACTGAAGAGATGGTGTCACTGACCAAATGGAGGTAACTGGCTTTAATATTCAGGCTTTTGTGGGCGTCTTTCTGCAAGAGAAAAACAGAGAAAAAATCGGCGACAAGCCCGACCAGAGCCACTGTGATCATGAGGGTACCGTCGATGACCTCAGGGGCGCGTAACCTTCTATAGGCTTCAAAGAGCAACACAAGGGAGATGCCCAAGAGAACCGCGGAATTGATAAAGGCCGCCAGGATCTCCGCTCTTTTATAGCCGTAGGTCATTTTCGCGTCTTTGGCCCTGCCCGCGATTTTATTGGCAATATACGATAGAACCACAGCCGCCGTATCACTCAGGTTATGGACGGCATCGGAGAGCAGGGCCAGGCTCCCCGAGATTATACCCCCTACAGCCTCTGCAAGAGTAATAAAGATTTTCAGAAGGGCCACCCAGAATACCCGTTTTCCAGTATACGCGTGGCTATGGCTATGCCCGGGCATTGTTCCCACCCCTCTTCAGTCTATGTCTGCCCGGTTGTCACCAGGCACGTTAATGGGTACCATCTCTTTACCATAATTAATCCCCGTTTTAACGCTCATCCGGGCGCCTTCCTCTCTTCCGGAATAAGATTAATCCGCCGGCACGCCCACTGCACCCGGCTACAATAACTCGCCGACAAAAGTAGTCACGCTCTGCGCCGGAAGCTCTGCGCTGAATGAACCCTCTGCCACGGTTAACGTGGGGCCGGGAGCTATATTTTTTTCGCCATCAGTAACCCAGGAGAGGAACTCCGCCGTTTCCCCGTTTTGCAGGGTAATCTCCAGGGCCACTGGTGACCTGCGCCTGTTAATAGCGACGATAGCCACTTTGCCGTCGCCCTTGTACGCGGTCACATAAACGTTGGCAGTTGGCCGGGAAGTGGCTTCAACCCGGTAGTAACCAGGCCGGACGAATTTGGCGAACTGGCCGACAACATATCCCCGCTTTTGCGGGACATATTGCTTGTTCAGAAAACCATTGGCGTCGCTGACCACCCACCACCAGATATAGGCATTCATATTCCCTATGGTCAGGCAGTCATGGATCTCTTTGGCCGTATCCAAGGCCGCCTGCAATGACTGGTCGTTAACCAGGTGCTCCGTCATCCATACTTCTTTTCCTTTCTTATGAGCTAAACGATATTCCCTGACCGTAGTTCCGTAAAGATGCCCGCCGATAATTGAAACGTATTTGCAGGCCTCGGGGTCATTAAGGGTGGGGTCTGAGAGCCGGAAATCGAAGTTATACGCCTCAGGCATAATGATCCGGAGGTCGCCGAAGACCTCCCCATGGTTCTTCAGGAAATCCCGCATTTGTTCCCCTGTCCAGAAGCACGATTCATAGTCCACCTTAATATTCGGCTCGTTCTGGATGGAGATGGCATAGAGCGGGACCTTGTTATGGGCAAAGTAATCCGCAAAAGCCTTTAAGTATAGGGCGTAATTGGCATATTCCTCGGGTTTAAGCCAGCCGCCGACAGGGCTGTTATTGGTCTTCATCGAAGCCGGGGGCGTCCACGGTGTGGCAATAACAATGGCCCCCCTGGCCTGAGCCTTTTTAGCGTTGTAAAGCTCCGTTATCCAACTGCTATCCACTAAAACCGGGGCCGCTCTCCAGATTTCACTGGGAGCGATCCGCACCCGCAGGATACTGAGGCCCATATCTTTAAAGAGGATATCCATATTGGTGTCGCTGAGCGAGCCACACCAGGCGCTGGCCGCGCCAAACCCCCTGATTATCTGTTTGGTGGCTGCCAAATCCACCTGGGCGCGGGCCTGCACTTCCCTGGCTGCCGCCGTCCGCAGGTGACCGGAGAGCAACACGGAGACAAGCAACAATAAAACCAGGACCGCCTTTCCACTTAACCGGGGTTTTACCTCTACCCGGATAACACTGGTGGTTTTCATGTTCTCCCCCTCTTCTGTCAGATCTTGAATGCCGCTAAAGGCTTGATGGATTCTTCCCCCGTGTGGTAATACTATAATACCCCAGGGCCTATAACCGGTCAACCGCGTTCTTCTCTGAATGCATTGACAAAAAGAAAAGACCTGCTCAAAAAGGGCAGGTCCCGAAGGTGTGATCAAGCTCTATCCAGGGTGCGACCGCCATTGCCGGCGGATTGGATAACAGCATTATGATAACTTCTAAATCCCCACTCTCACCAGTTCCGGCTCTAGTAACTCCACCAAATCCTGCGGGTTTATTTCCACCAAAAAACCTCTTTTCCCCCCATTAATGTAGATCTTGGGCAGATCAAGAATTGTTGCTTCCATGTACACCGGCATTTTCCGGCGGGTGCCAAAGGGCGAGATCCCGCCCACCACATAACCACTGTGTTTGGTTGCAGTCGCCGGTTCGCATGGTTTGATGGTTTTCACCCCGATGACACGGGCCAATTCTTTGGTGGAGACTTCCTTGTCGCCATGCATTAAAACAATCAGAGGGGTTCCATTTTCATCTTCCAAAATTAAGGTCTTAATCGTTGCATGTTCATCTAACCCCAATTCCCGTGCGGCGACCTCTGTCCCACCCCTGTCCTCATAAGCATATAAATACGGTGTATAGTTGACCTTCGCCGCCCGTAAAAACCGAATCCCCTGGGTGACAGGGTATTTAACCTGCGCAGCCAAGACAAATCCCACCCTTTCCAGGTTAAACCTCCTATAGCCGGTATCATTGTATACGAATCCCCTTATATCGTCCCAATTGCTTTAGATACCTGTCAAGCTCCTTTAACTTCTGCATTATTAGTCCGGTATCCAACAAAGGCTCACCTCCCGAAAGTGCCTTCATTTATGCGTTTTTAACCTGACCTCCGGTTCTGAAGCCAGTACCTGTTTAATCTTAGATTTTATCAATGTCTTATCCATAACTGCTGTTCTTCCCCTTCATCAACGACACTCTCAAGTTATTATACCATAATTCTACAGTGTTAATTATTTATAACCGCTTATTTTCTCGATCCGTCAACTTCCTGTATGAAAGACGCTAGCCGGTGTGGCCGGTGGTATTTGTCATTTATGTCTATTCTATACAGAAAAAAATTACCCTTCTAATTGTGGCATTGCACAAATTTTAGAGGGTAAAGAAAGGAGGTTGACAATGAAGGAATAATTAGATTTTTTATTTATATACTATTTCTCCCAGCTGTTTCTTTCGGCATAAACAGCCATTGCCTCACGCATGAATTTGGCCAAGCCTTCCCCAAAACTGTCAATGTTTTTAGTGAACCGTTGATCATTCACGTACATTTCACCCAGGTTCTTGAAGGCCTCAAGCGAGTAATCGCCCATTTTGTTCAAGAAGAGATACCACTCTGCAATTGCTGCTTGAGCTTCTTTTGAATCCGCCGGGAGATGGCGGACCTTCGCCAGGTTCTCATAAATTGCCTTGAATTGTTCAGCAAATTCTTCCTGCTCAGACCCGGATAATGCAGCTATTCTTGCGTTGGCTTCGTCGACAGCCGCATCGCCCCATAGTTCCCTGGCCTCTTCTTCGTATGGGTTGTGGCTGAAATCAAAACCTGTAAACCGGTCTTTATGTGCCATCTTTATTTCTCCTTTCTCATGTTGAATTGTTTTTTCAATTGTCCTAATCATTTTATCCAGTTGGCTCCTTTTTTTAAGGAGCATCTTACGCTGTACTTCAAGGGCTTTTAGCCGGTCGAATAGAGGGTTAGTAATAATCTCTTTGATCTTCTTTAAAGAGAAGCCCAGCTCTTTAAAGAAGAGTATTTGCTGGAGAGTCTCGAGGTTCTTTTCGGAGTACTCCCTGTAACCCGCTGCCGTTGTTTTCTCCGGTTTTAACAAGCCTATCTCATCATAGTAATGGAGTGTGCGCACGCTAATACCGGTTAAATCGGCGACTTCTTTTACCTTCATCCCTGTCACTCCCTTTGTTATCTACTATAAAGTATAACGTAACGTGAGGGTCAATATGTAAATAAAAAAAAAGCGTAAGAATACGCTTGTAAGGCAAAATTTTACGAATAGAAAGAGAAAACCGGCCTATTGTTCCAACTCCCCAAAGCCGCTGGCGATCAAATTGACCAGGGCTTCCACTGCCTCCTTTTCATCGCACCCCTCGGCGGCAATCTCAATTTTATCCCCCTGGCAAACCCCAAGGGAGAGCAAGAACATGATGGATTTTGCATCAACGCCTTCCTCTTCACCATCGAGGCGTCGCACCATTATATCACTTTTAAACTTCTTTGCCATATTGACAAATTCATAAGCTGGCCGGGCGTGTAAGCCGGTTTTATTAATCACAACGGCTTTCCCCACATACATGAGTGTACTCCTCCTCAATAGAGATAATCTTGCAACTCGTTTTCCAAGAACCGTTTAACCTGCGCAGCTGTAGCTAGTCTCTGAACTTCTTCCGCCAGTTCTTGCGCCTGGCCGGTGGTAAGTTGGGTAATAATTCGTTTGACTTTTGCTATAGAAGAGGGGTTCATGCTAAACCGGCGTACTCCCAAACCGATCAGCACCGCCACCGCCAGGGGGTTCCCAGCCAATTCCCCACAGACACTGACCGGTTTTCCTGCCGCTCTAAACTCTTCCACAACATAACCGATTAACCGGAACAAACCCGGATGAAAACTTTGATAACACTTCATTACCCTTGGGTTCATCCGGTCAACCGCCAGGGTATACTGGCACAAATCATTCGTTCCTATGCTGGCAAAATCCACTTCTTTTGCGGCCAAATCGGCAAGCAACGCGATGGATGGCACTTCCACCATAATACCGGTTTTTACCTCCGGGGCCATGGGGATGCCTTCAGCCGCCAATTCCTGCCGGACACTGTTTATCAATTCCTTTGCCTGGTAAATATCTTCCATGCTGGCGACCATGGGGAGCATCAACGAGAGTTCCCCATGGGCGGAGGCGCGGAAGGCCGCCCGCAGTTGGGTCTTGAAGATCTCCGGCTTTTCAAAGCAGAGGCGGATGCCTCGTACCCCTAAAAAAGGGTTTTCTTCTTTGGGCAAGGGAATACATGGTATGGTCTTGTCGCCGCCAATATCCAAAGTGCGCAGTGTGACCGGGCGTTTAAAGGCTTCCAGTACTTCCTTGTAACTTTCGTACTGTTCATCCTCAGTAGGCAACTGGGGAGAAGACATATAAAGGAACTCTGTTCTGAAAAGGCCGACAAAGCTGGCATAAGCCGCTTCTTTTACCCGGATCTCCTCAACTGAACCGATGTTGAGCCCAATCTCCATCCTCGCCCCGTCTTTGGTAATGGGGTCTTTAGCCAAGAAACTACGGATCTCTGTAGCCAGGCGCAAATATCTCTCCTTTTCCTCCTGGTACCTTTCGATCTCTTCTTCTGTGGGTTCAATAATCAACCTGCCCTCAATGGCATCAACAATTGCCCGGTCTTTGTCTTTTACTATATCCATCAACCCCGGTATACCTGCAAGCGCCGGTATACCATAGCCCCGGGCGATAATTGCCGAGTGCGAGGTCTCACCGCCGCTTTCCGTAACAATGGCTATGACATTATCCCGGTCCAGGGTTGCCGTATCCGAAGGCAACAGGTCATGGCAGGCGATAATCACCGGTTTCGGCAGTACGCTAAGGCTGGGGGATTCGATCCCCTGAGCCGCCCGTAACAGGCGGTCCCGCACATCTACAACATCCTGGGCCCGCTCACGAAACTGCTGTTTTTTCATACCCGCCAGGAGCAGACGGAACTCTTCATAGACGGTATAAATAGCCCAGGCCGGATCGGAAAGGTTTTCCCCAATCTCTTTGCGGATTTTCTCGTCAATAGCCTTGTCGTGTAGTATTTCCCGGTGGGCCATAAAGATCAGGGATTTATCCGGCTGGCTGCACTGAAGCTGGTTGATCAAGTCATCCAGTTCCGCATCGACTTTTTCTTTCAAACCCTCATATTCAGCCAGTTTAGCGTTGACCTCTTCCCGGGCAATCCGGCACGGTGTGGGTTTTAAATCTGCTTTCCGGTAACAATATATTTCACCTATACCCAGTCCTTCCGAGACTGGGGCGCCTTCATATACCTTGCGCATGTTCCACCCTGCCTTTCCTCTTTTCATCCCAGTTCAGCCCGGTTTTTTAAGCGAAATAGGGCGCCAGTTTTTCAAGGGCTCTACCAACGCCGTCCTCGTCATTGGTATCTGTCACAAAGGTGGCAACCTTCTTCAGTTTTGAAACCGCATTGCCCATGGCCACCGAAGTCCCAGCCATCTGAAAAAGGGACAGGTCATTATCGTAATCGCCAAAAACACATACTTCTTCGTAGGGGATCCCGTAATAATCAGCGATCTTTTTGAGGCCAAAGCTCTTGTCTACTCCTGCAGGCATAATATCAAAGAGGCCTTTCTCGCTGAATGTATAAACAATCCCCGGCTCCTGCGCCAAGAATTCCCCGACCTCTTGAAGTTTTTCTTCCTCTGTCACATAGACCATGGCTTTATAAGCCCGAACCTCTTTATTCTCAAAGAGAGCGGCCAGTTCTCCGGTTGCCACCCCCGGCAGACCTCTTTCTTCAGCCAGGCGGTTATATTTCTCCACCAACTTCATACGCGGGTTGTTGGCCGTTAAATACATCTTATCCCTGGTCTGGATAGAGGCATGCACCCTTTTCTCCCTAAAGAAAGCATAGAGCCGCTCCAATTGTTCCTCCGCAACCGGTTTGGCACAGAGGTCGTCACCGTCAGGGTGACGGGGGATGAGCGCGCCGTTGCAGGCCACATAGGGACCGTCCAAGTCAAGTTGCGCCAGGTATAGCCTTTGGAAAGCGGGGATACGCCCGGAACAGACGGTAATTTTGACCTTCCGGCCGGCGATGGCCCTGATCCGGGATAAAGTGAACTCACTGATCTGCAAGGAACTATTCAAAAGGGTCCCGTCCAGATCAAAGGCGATTAGCGAGATTTTCCTTTTCTCCCGGTGAAAATCCAGTTTCATCCTTCTTCTTCTCCAAATCTTTTTAAGGTGCAACCTGTATTCAATCAAGTTGTGACTGGCATTTCCTTAAGGCATAACCGGTCTATAAAAGCGCCCCGCATTCGAAGGTAACCGGCATTTGAATCTTCGTCCCGCGGCAGCTTTCGCCACCGCGAGACGAAGGCCCGCTAAGAATTAATAGACTAATAGGCCAGGAACTCCTGGGGATTGTGGATAAAGATCCGTTCGATTACCTCGTCGGAGATCCCGTACTCCCGCATCAACCCGGGCAATTGCTTAGGGATAAACTCCAGCCCGGGCGCACCGTTGTAGCTCTTTAGATAGGAGGCCCGGCCCCAGTCGCCGCCGATCAAAATCCGGCCGGCATAACCCTCTTTGCTCAGTTCCTTAATGAGCTCCATCGTATCGCTGACCGGATGGTATTTGACCCGGGCGACACAGTCATATTGGACATAAACCCCTTCCCGCAAGACCATCCGGTGGTAGGTCAGGTCGGCATTCCGGTCCAGATGTCCGATGCAGATTTTTTCTGCGGGTACACCCTGGGCTTTTAAGATCTCCACCTGCTCCAGGCCCATGGTTCCCCTGTGGGTATGGGTTATGACCGGGATCCCCGTCTTGGCGCTAACCTTCCCTGCCACTTTCAGCAGTTTTTCCTCCAGGGGAGTAATCTTATAGTAGCTGGTACCAGCCTTTACCACCCCGGGGAGGACATCCGAATGCTCCACAAAGGGACCGCAAAAATCATTTACCTCGATCCCCTTTTCCACCTCGGCAAGGACAAGCTCCACGATCTGGTCCAGGCTGTATTTATAGACGAAGTGGGCTTTGTCGTAAAGGCCTGCCCGGTGGAACCCGGTGGCAGCGATGACATGGGCGTCAATCCCTTTGGCGATCTCTTTCAATTCTCTTATGCCCCGGCCCACGCCAATCGGCTGCATATCAATGAGGGATTTGCCCCCTGCCTCCACATAGCTCTTGAGTTCGGCACGGGATTTTTCCAGATCCTCAATGGCAAAATCCCCGTCCTCGATGACTTCCATCCCTCCGGACTTCCAAAGATGTTCATGGATGTCACAGAATCCCAACTGGTCCGGAGCGATTGGGCCGTTGAGTGTTTTGATTGTCTTCATTGCTTCCACCAATCCTCAGTTTTTTCTAGATCAAGCTTTAACCCTTACTCCAACTTAAACCCTTGCTCCAAACAGAGTCCGCAAGATAAACATTACACCCAACCATAATGTGCTCCAGTCGGAATGGCCGGGAACGAAGTTGGTTCCCACCACATAAGCCAGGGCGGCGGAACCGCAAATGGTGATGATCCCCATGATAAAGGTGGCGCCAATGACACCTTTCCATCCGCCCCAAGCGTTGGCAAAGACCCCAAGGGTACAACCGCCAAAGAAGAGCGGGATCACGCTGGGGATTGCCATTACCGGCGAACCGAAGAGAGCCAGGAGTCCCACGCCGGCAAACTGCCCGAGGACCGTGAATAAGAAACCAAGGAGGGCGGCATTCGGCCCATAGGACCAAAAGACCGGGCTGTCAACAGCGGCAATGGCCCCCTTGACCAGGCGGTCGGAGAAGCCTTTGAAGGCCGGGATTAATTCGTTAAGGAACATCCTGACCCCGGAAAGCAGGACATAAACACCGACAGCCATTGTCAGACCCTGGTTGAGCCCATAGACTATATAGTTGGTGCTGCCGGCCTTCTTGGCCACAATCTCCGGGCCGGCGATGAGGATAATCGTCACGTAGATGACGGACATGATGATGCTATAGGCCACAACCGAATCCTTGAAGATGGAAAGCCAACCCGAAAGTTTAAGGTTCTCAGCGCTCTCTTCCTTCTTCCCGAAGAGCCGGGCCAGTTGCGTGGTGATCAAACCGGAGATACACAAGTTGTGCCCGAGGGTAAGGGGGGTCTCCTCGCCCAGCATCGGGGTTAAGAAGCGCCGCAGGATCGCCGGGAAGAGCCACCAATACACGGCGCAGGTCAAAACGGCGCCGACAAAAAGCGCACCCCCGGTTAATCCGCATACCTTATACAGGAAGAAAGTGATGAACGCCGAGTCACAGTAGGCCACATGACCGGTGAGGAAGATCGTTTTGATCGGGGTGAATTTGGCCAGGAGCAGATTGACAACCCAGGCGGTGATCATGACCATGGCCACATTACCCATGTTGATCAAGTTGAGTTCTTCAATATAAGCGTAGACCGCGGTCCACATATCCGTACTTACCCCGGTCAGGCCCAGCCTCATGGTGAAGATCTCAATCACATTCTGCGAGGCTGTTTTCAGTTGACCGGCGCCAATGCTCAAGATCATCATACCGACAACTGCTTTGATTACCGAGATTAAAGTAGACTTGGCATCCTTCCTTAAAAACAGGCAACCGAGTAGAACAACGAGTCCCATAAAGTAGGCGGGGGTTTGGAAAATCTGCGTGATGAAGAAGTTCAGTATTGCCTTTAGCATTGCCTCTTATACTCCTTTCTTTGTTAGAACTGAATAGTGTTGCCGGTCAACCCGGGCCGGGTTATTCCTGACCTGCCGCCAACAGGTGTTTTTTTGTCAATTCTTCCAGTTCCGCCAGATCAAAGTAATTGACCACCGGAATAACGATGGCGCTCGTACCGGAGGATGCAACCTGCTGGGCCAGGGCTGCACTGGTGTAGATGGCATCCAGTTCCACACTGGTCACGCCCGAAATATCATAAACCTCAACAGTGGCATCGAGCCCCATTTTGCTAAAGACCTGGCTCAGATTCATTTTCAGCATCATACTGCTGCCGGCCCCGAAAGTACAGCAAACCCCGATTTTATACTTTTTCACTTGTAATCCCCCCTTCCCTCGTGGATTTCCTTCACGTCACCCAATAGCAAAGCATGGATATAACTTTCACTTAGTGCTTCCACAAATTCTGCAGTCTCGTAGCAACCGGCCAGGCTTTCACCGACACAGACCAGGCCATGGTTTTGCAGTAAAACCGCTTTTTTGTCTTTCAGATGCTCCAGGATCAAACGGGTACACTCTTCGCTGTTGGGCGGGGCATAAGGGGCAATCTCCACCGCCCCGCCGCAATGGAATTTCATCCCCATCGTGATAAAGGGCAACGGCCGGTTGGCCAGGCACAGGGCGGTGGCGTACTTGGAGTGGGTATGAATTACCGCCCGGAGATGGGGGTAGTTTTTATAAATCGCCAGGTGGAAATAGCTGTCGCGGGAGACCGGCGATGGCTGGGCGACAAAACTCCCGTCCAGCTTCATAAGGTTCAGATTCTCTTCGGTCAATTCCGCGTAATCCAGTTTGCTGGGGCTGATTAAAAACTGGTCTTCGGCAACCCGTAAGGAGATGCTTCCTTTATTGACCCCCTCGGAAACCAGACCCCTGTCCTTCAATTTATTCGCGGTTTTAATTAATGCCCGTTTTAACTCTTTCAAGTCTTTCACGTTGTTCAACTTTCCTCCCCCTCGCTGGTCAATAAGGCCAAGACTTCCTCTTTGGAACTTGCCGCCCGTAACTTCTCCACCTTTTTCCCGTCCGACAGGACTTTGGTGAGGTCCCGCAAGGCATGGATGTGGGATTTGTTATCAACCGAGGAGAGTCCAAAGAGCAGATCCACCGGATCATTCTCCGGATGACCAAAGGATACGGGCGTGGCCAGCCTTAAAAAGCTGATCCCAACCTTCATGGCCCCTTCCGTACTCCGGGAATGGGGCAGGGCAATGCCTTTCCCAATGACAATATAGGCGCCCATGGACTTTACCACCCGGACCATGCTTTCAATGTATTGGTCTTCAACGCAACCCCCTTTTTTCAACAACAGCCCAGCCCGGCGCACCGCCTCTTCCCAATCACGGGCCGGAAAATCCAGTTCGATCATTGCTTGGTCAATTACATCTCTGAGCATCTTATCAACTTCTTTCTCTATGTTTTTTTCTGAAAAAAGTGGGTAGGCTTCGCTCAGGTCTTTAATTAGTTGGGCTCTGTCCCGGATGATGCAGTTGCGTTCCAAAATCGACATTAACTGGTCAAAATCCAACTGCCGGGTAAATTTGGGCTGGAAATGGGAGTTCAGTAATGCCTTGTCCCGTTCACTGATTAAAGGGCTGACTCGAATAACGGGAACCCGGTCATGACTGATCTGCGCCGTAGAAAGGATATAATCCACCTGGTGTTTGGCCAGGGCATTCTCCAACTGGTCATAAGTAACTATATCGACCACATTCACCTCATACATGGAAGTAATCCGGGCCATCAGCAGATTGCTGGTGCCAATCCCCGCATCGCAAACCAGGAGCACATTTGGTCTTGGGCTCTGGACATGCCGCCGGGGTTCCATAATCGAGGCAAAGTGGATGGTGATATAGGCCAACTCATCCTCGGACAAGGGGGCCCCAATCAACTTCTCTATCCCTGCGATATTCTTTTTCACCGCATTAAAGAGCATTGGGTATTGACTGCGAATCTCGGGGAGTAAGGGGTTCTTAATGTTGATCCCATTCTTGACACGGTAAACAAGGGGGCGAAGCAGAAAAACCAGGTCGTTGTAGAGGGAGGAAATTCCGGAGAAATCGGTCTTTAGCTCGTGACCGATCTCATGAATCAATTTACAGATCTCCACTTGCAATTCGGCAAAATTCTCCACATAAACCGGGTGGTTTATCCTGGCGTCGTTACACGCCATAAAACGAATGGCCAAATGACCGATCTCCGCCAGTGGGAACAAGATTTTTAAGGCCTTTGACAGGTTCCACGCCAATCTGCAGGCCGCCTTAAACTCTGCTGACTTAATCAAAACCCCCAGTCTATCCTCGTCAATCCGGGCGACGTGCTTCTTCCGCATCCGCTCGAGGGCCAGTTCAAGCCAGGTTAAGGTGGCTAGAAACGAATAGGTGGTAAATTTCCGGCCCAACTCCTTTTCCGCCTGGCGCAATTCTGCGTGGATCATCTGGGCCTCTTTAAAGCTGCGGACCTTTGCCTGGCGGTACCTCAGCCAAATACTGGCCCGGTAGTAATCGGCAGCCCGGTACACACAGGAATCATCCGCCTCCTCCATATACCGGTTGAGCGCAAACTCGCGGATGGCGTGCTCGTCGCCGGATAATTTGATCCCGTTCCGGTCGGAAACGATCTCCACGGGCCAATCTTCAAGTTCCTGGCGGAGCTGATTCAGGTCATTCATTAATGTGGCTTTACTAACCCCCGCCGCTTCGGCCAGGACGGAAATTTTCACATAATTACATCTTTGCAGGAGCAGGAGATAAATGAGTTGCGTCCGTTCCTCCGGGGTCAGGATCAGGTCTTTGGCCTCGCTCTTGTAGAGAGCGTCCAAGAACTCCAATAGCTTCCCCTCTTCCTCTTCCACCACCGTATAACCCCGGGAACTGCGTTTAAGGGGAGCCAATTGATAAAGCTGCAGAAAGTAGTTGATTTTGCCCACATCGTTCTGGATTGTTCTGAGACTGACCGCAAATTCTGTTGCCAGTTGCTGAAGTTGAACCGGTTGCTGTTCTTTGCTTAAGCGTTCCAAGATTTTGAACTGCCTGTTATTTATAAACATTGCCCGGCTCCCCTTAATATCAAAAATGAAAATTCAAGCCGTTACCGTTTCTGTAACGTCATTATAACAAAGGCCCAACCGCCTGAAAAGTTTAACTTCTTTCGCCCCTGATCGCGAAGATTACTATTACGTAAAAAAATCCTTCCAGGAATTTGCCGTTTACGCGTTAAGTTTTTTCACTTTACAAGGCGAAGCAATCTAAGCTTTTAAAAAGTTAAAATCTATAATAGGATTAAAAAAGATGAGGAGAACAATAAAGATGATGATATTTAATAGGTTTAGCTGCGCATAACATCCTATTATACCGCACTGGGGAAGGGAAGTGAATAATATGAAGGTCACTTTGTTGCTGGAAAATAATAGCCTGTACTGTACTTACCTCTATGCTGAGCATGGCTTTTCCGCCTGGATTGAAGATGAAGATATCAAGGTCTTATATGACTTCGGCTTTTCGGACAAGTTCATTCATAATGCGGAGGCCCTGGGTATCGACCTGCGTATCGCCGATTACGTGGTCCTTTCCCACGGCCATAAGGACCACTTTGGCGGCCTCAAATATCTCATCAAATACTACAAGGAAAAGGCTATAGCCAGAAAACCGGTCTTCCTCATCTCCCACGAGGACATCTTCTTGAAAAGATACAATTTTAAAAAGAACGGCCCTTCCGGCTTGGATGTCAGCCGTGAAATCCTGGAGCAGCATTTTGAGGTCAGGGTTTCTCCCGGTCCGTTGTGGTTAACATCCAACCTCTGCTACATGGGGATCATTACCCCGGCCAATGATTTTGAACGCCAGGTCCCCCAAGCCCCAAAAATCCTTCGCAATGGCCAATGGATGGACGACTATGTGGACGAGGATACCCAATTCGCCTACCGGCATAAAAACGGTGAAGAGGTGAGTATTGTCGCCGGCTGCGCCCATTATGGGATATGCAATATTATGGAGAGCGCCAAAAAGCTTACCGGCGCCAAAAGAATCCATACCTATATCGGCGGTTCCCACCTGCGGATCGACGAGGTACCCCAGTCCCAGGTCGACAAGACCTGTGAGTATATAAAGGAGCAAAAGATTAAAAACTTCTATATCTGCCACGACACGGACCTCCATTGCAAACTGGCCCTCTGGAACGCCACCCCCAGTAAGGAAGCAGGCACCGGGCTGGTTGTCGAAATTGAGTAGGCCGAAAAAAGGAGCGCAGTACGCTCCTTTTTTTATGCCCAATTTTTTTACGCCTGGCATGCTCCTTGGCCTTGCCCCTTTCCTTCCCTCAAAATGCCCGGCCAAACCCGGCAAGGATGCCATTGGGTATTCATACCCGGTCAAATCACACATTTTTCGCAGGTAAAAAGAATATGCTAGTAAAAAAACCACGGAAAGGGCTGGTAGGATGAGTAATAATTCCGGACCGGGGCGTCTTGAATTAAGAGATTACGGGCCGAATCCTTTTGTCATCGATATCGAAGAGGCAACCAAAGAAAATACGAATTTCCGCCTTGCTTTGTGGACAGGTGAGCACCTGCAACTTACCTTGATGAGCCTCGATGTCGGGGAAGATATCGGCCTGGAAATGCACCCCGACGTTGACCAGTTCATCCGGGTCGAAGAAGGCCGGGGACTTGTGGAGATAGGGGATGACAAGGATAATTTGGATTTCCAAAGAAATGTCTATGACGACTATATCATAATCATCCCCGCAGGCAAATGGCATAATCTGACTAATACCGGTAATATCCCGCTGAAACTATATTCGATTTATGCCCCGCCTGAACACCCCTTTGGCACGGTGCACGTGACCAAACCCGAAGAAGAATGACTGCAAAACCGGGAAAAAGTAAACCGGGGAAAAAAGGCCCTCCCTTCTTGCGGGGAGGGTCTTTCGTTTACTCTCTATCTTCTTTATTTTTGTTGTCAATTCGCCTTTCGTATCTTCTATGATGCATAAAGAAAAACCCCGGGTCTATACCAGGGACGTGTTTTTACTCTTCTGGAGGTATGATAGTAATCTTTCTCGTCTCTGAACGGTGCCGGATGGTGTGGTCTCTCTCTTCATATTTAACATAAACCGTCCAGTCCGTAGCCTGATCTAAACCGAGTTCTTCATCAAAACCGGGACGGGTAACAGACTCATCACCTTTTACAGTGACTGAAGTATCTTCCGTTGTTATTTCAAGTGAGCCTGCGTATCCCCAGCCCAGACTGAATATATATTCCGGGGTTATACCCGTCCGCTGATAGGCCGACCATTGGAACTTGGGTGGCCAGTTGTCCGGCCCGATCTCGGCATCATCCTCCGGGCTGACCAATGCGAATCCGTACAAACCGATATCAATCGTACCAAGGTTGTTATCCCCGGCTTTTACTTTGTACTCGTAGACACGGGTCTCACTGAAAGCCGAAGTAGTAGCTCCGGTCGGTCTAAAAACAAGAGAGACAACACATCCGGGATAACAGTATTCGTGATCCATTGACCCGCTGCCATGAGAGAAGTAGCCATTCTCGGAAAGAGTGGTACCAAAATAAACCTTACCGTTAGCCACGACAGTATGAAGTACCTGGTCTGAGCTCGCCGGTTTCCCATTGATCAAGACCTGACCTCGTATTGTGACGCCACCACCACCGCCGTTTCCGCCGCCGCCACCGCCGTTTCCACCGCAGCCAAAAAGTGACAGGCAAATCATCAAAATACCAAGAGAAAACAGTAATCTTTTTCTTTTCACCACTTTCCACCTCCATTTTCTGTTGATCCCTTGGGATTCGCTATACTTTGCAATACCATCTCTTTCTTGAAAGACTGGCAAATAATTATCGTATTTCTATTTTATATTAAATTATGTAAAAATCAAGCATATACAGAAATGATAGTTTTTTATATAAACAATCTTGGGTTTAAATATAAAGCGCCTCACAGGTTTTCCTATGAAGCGCCATATTGACAGGGACCACAATCCAAGGCCTTTGTTATTTTATAATTCTATTATCGCCCAGGATTTCAGGTTTATAGATCATACTCTCCTCCTCTGTGATTTCCCGGATCACCCGGCAGGGATTGCCCGCGGCAAAGCTGTTGCTGGGAATATCCCTTACCACAACACTCCCCGCCCCGATCACGCAATTATCCCCGATTGTCACTCCCGGACAGACCACAACATTCGCTCCCAACCAGCAGTCATTTCCGATCTTAACAGGTTTGGCGTAGATCATATGCTTTGCCACGCCGTCTTTATCCAGTAGCGCCCGCCGCTCATGAGGGAGCATCGGGTGCACCGGTGTGACAATCGTCACATTCGGGCCAAAGTTACAGTGATCGCCGATAAGCACCCAGGTGTCGTCTTGAATCGTCAAATTGAAATTGGCATAAAAGTGTTTGCCGATTTTGGTGTGCTTGCCATAGTGGATATAGATTGGGCCCTGTATAAACCCGTTCTCGCCAAACTCGCAAAAAATTTCTTTGATTAGTTTTTCTCTTTTTTCGGTGTCGTCTTCAAAGGTCCGGTTATATTCGGAACACAAGTTATGCGTTCTCCTCTTTATCGCCATCAACTCCGGATCGTCCGGTGAAAACAGAACCCCTGCAAAGATCTTCTCTTCTTCCCTCATTTCTTTCCTCTCCTCCGTGACATAACATAGAATAAACCTTAAGCAACTATTAACCCATTTTATTTCTTGCTTATTTCTTGATAAATCCCATTTCCCCTGCCAAGTTCATTCTTCCTGCTGTATGAGAAAATAATATGTTATAATGTCCCTGTCTACGACATTACCCATTTCCCCCCCGTCACCTCCTGTGGCGGATTATTTTCCATAACCATCATAAAAACTGGGAGGGTACAATAATAAACCTTCCAAAAATGGGGGAGAAAAATGATAAGGAGATTTGAAGAATCTGATTTAGAACCGTGTGTCGAAATATTTATCTCTGTCTACAATAATGAAATATGGCAAAACTGTTAGTCTTTTGAAAAAGCAAAGGAATACTCCGCTCTTCTCAATGCAGTTGAATGTTATATAAAAGAAAAGGGGTTAGCGGGATTTACTTTATTAACAAATCGCTATACCCCGGCGCCTGATTTCTATCAAAAAAATGGCTTTTCCGTTGGTGAGCATGTCCTTTTTATGTATAAAGTAGTCTAGGAGTTTTGCTGAAGGGTAGTAATTTGACAATTGTTTTGCCCATTATATAATTTAATTGGGTAAAGACTGATGATTTAAGCAGGGGAGAGAGGTTCCGAGTCGTGAGTATAATCGAGGTAACAGATCTACGCAAACATTATGGCGATGTTGAGGCTGTAAAGGGGATCAGTTTTTCCGTTGCCGGGGGGGAGATCTTTGGGTTCTTGGGCCCCAACGGCGCGGGAAAAACCACCACCATTAACATGCTTACCGGCTTGGCCAGGCCGACGGCAGGGAAGATCAGCATTTGCGGGCAAGACGGGATCAAGAATATCAAAAAGGTCCAGCGGTTCATCGGGATCGTCCCTGACGAGAGCAATCTTTACGATGAATTGAGCGGCTTTGAAAACCTGGTTTTCTGCGCTTCCCTTTATGGGATGGGGAAAAAAGAACGGGAAGCAAAGGCCCGGGAATTATTGGCCCGATTCGGCTTGGCGGATACAGGAGAGCGCCCTTTTAAAGCCTATTCCAAAGGGATGAAAAGGAAGCTGACCATTGCCGCGGGGATCATTCACAACCCAAAAATTCTGTTTTTGGATGAACCGACCACCGGCATTGACGTGGAAAGCGCCGGGCAAATCCGGGAACTAATCAAAGAGCTTAACCGCAAGGGGACGACTGTCTTCTTAACCACCCATTACCTTGAAGAGGCCGAGAGGCTCTGCCACCGCATTGGTTTCATTGTCAACGGTAAAGTGGTCGCCGTTGACACCGTTGATCGTTTGCTCCGCGAAACCCGGCAGGAAAATACCGTTGAATTCACCATGGACAAAGGGACGGCCGGTTTGGAAGATGCGCTGCAAAAAAGGTTCCCCGGGATAACGGTGAAGGAGATCTCCGCCCACAAAATCAGGATCGCTTCCCCTGAAGAGATTGAATTAATGCCTTTCATGCAGTTTTTCGCCGCCAACAACATCAGAATTAGGGAAGCGAAAATCGTCCGTCCCACCCTTGAGGAGGTTTTTCTCAAAATTGCCGGGATCAAAATCAACCGGTTGGAAAAAAAGGCGGAAGGGGGAGGAAAATGAGGCGGGCATTCTGGAACATCTTGCTAAAGGATATAAAAACCTACTACCTAAAGCCGCCCAATATCAGCTGGGGGATTATTTTCCCCGTCTCCTGGACGCTTATGTTCTTTATCCGTTCGGGCGGCGCTGTGGATATCAGGGGGATCCTCCCCGGGGTCATGGCTTTGTCCGTCTTGTTTGGCACCACTTCCATGCTGGCCGTAACAATGACCTTCGAAAGAAGAAAACGCTCTTTTGAAAGGCTGTTGCTGGCGCCGATCAGCCTGAACCTCTTAATGCTGGCCAAAACCACCGGCGCCATCATCTTCGGGGTTTTTAATGCCTTTCTCCCCGTCCTTTTTGCCGCTTTCCTGATTGACCTCTCCGGCATCAACTGGTTATCAGCCTTCATCAGTGTCCTTCTGATCGCTGTGACCTCCACCTTTCTCGGGTTGTTTGTCGCGGTTTCCGTAAGCGAAGTCTTTGAAGCGCAAACCTTCTCCAACTTCTTCCGCTTCCCCATGATCTTTCTCTGCGGCCTATTCATACCCCTGGAGAACCTGCCCGCCTTTTTGCGGCCCCTCTCCTATCTCCTGCCTTTGACCTACGGCGCGGATATGCTCAAGTTCTCCATCAACCAAGCCGGTTCCATCCCGGTCTGGCTCAGCCTCTTGGTGCTGGTGGCTTATGGAGCCGGGCTTTTTCTCTTCAGCACCTATAACATCCAGAGGAAATGGATCTATTAAAGAGACGCGCGAATAAAGCAATGAAAGAACAATAAAAAAAGCCCGCCTTCAAGGCGGGCTTTTTAAGTCATCCGGCTGCCTTGTCCAAGCAATGACGCCCTACGCAGCCTCGCTCTTCACTTTTTTAAAGGGCTTAAACCGCTTCAGGCTTAACGAGTTGGTGACGACCGAGACCGAACTGAAGGCCATCGCCGCCCCGGCAATCACTGGGTTCAAGAACCCGAAGGCGGCGAAGGGAATTCCAAGCGTGTTATAAATAAAGGCCCAAAACAGGTTCTGCTTGATCTTCTTCATCGTCTGCCGGGAGAGGCGGACAGCGGCGGGAACGGCCCGTAGATCATCCCGGAGCAGAGTAATGCCGGCGGCTTCGATCGCCACGTCCGTGCCGCTCCCCAGGGCGATCCCGATCTCGGCGGCGGCCAGGGCCGGGGCGTCGTTAATCCCGTCGCCGACCATGGCCACGATTTTCCCCTCTCTCTTCAGGTGTGCGACTTTTTCCGCCTTGTCTTCCGGGAGCACCTCGGCGAAGACGTTATCAATCCCGACCTGACGGGCAACGGCCGCTGCGGTCCGCCGGTTGTCACCGGTAAGCATATGGACTTCAATCCCCATGGCCAACAATTCGCCAACAGCTTCCTTTGCCGTCTCCTTCACGGTGTCGGCCACGGCAATAATTGCGGCCGGCTGCCGGTCAACAGCCATCAACATGGCGGTCTTCCCTTCATCCTCCAGGCCGGAGAGGACCGGTTCCCAATTGCCAAAGTCGATCCCCTGCTCCTCCATGAGCTTCCGGGTGCCGAGGTAAATCTCGACCGGGCCCGTTGGTGCACCGGCGATTCCGGCCGGCGCGGAGAGGCGCGCAGTCACCCCTTGCCCGGGTAAGGCCGTAAACCCTTCCGGATCCGGGATTGAGGCAAATTCCTCCTTCGCCTTCTCGTAGATGGCCACCCCCAGCGGGTGTTCGGATTTTTTCTCCGCTACAGCGGCCACGTACAGGACCTCTTCTTTTGTAAAATCCCCGAGGGGGATAAGATCAGTCACCTCAGGAGCGCCTTTGGTGATGGTCCCGGTTTTATCCAGGATAACCGCGTTTATTTTTCCGGCGATCTCCAGATACTCACCGCTTTTGATTAAAATACCGCTTTCCGCGCCCTTGCCGGTCCCGACCATGATCGCGGTCGGAGTCGCCAACCCCAAAGCGCACGGGCAGGCAATGACCAGGACGGAAACGGCGCTAATCACCGCGGTCGATAAATCCCCGGTGAGCAAAAACCGGAGAAGAAAGGCGAAGACCGCAACCCCGAGTACCACCGGGACAAAGATCCCGGAGACCCGGTCGGCAATCTGCTGGATCGGCGCCTTGCCGCTCTGCGCTTCCTCGACCATCTTGATGATCTGGGCCAGGACCGTATCCTTCCCGACCTTTGTCGCTTTAAACTTAAAAGCGCCAAATTTATTAATCGTTGCCCCGGTCACCGGGTCCCCTGCTTTTTTCTCCACCGGCAGGCTTTCCCCGGTGAGCATCGATTCATCGATTGCCGTCTCGCCCTCGATAATCCAACCGTCAACAGGGATTCTCTCCCCGGGGCGGACGATAATGACCTCGCCCACCTTTACTTCGGCAACGGGGATGTCCATCTCTTGCCCGTCCCTGATCACCCGGGCGGTCTTCGGTTGCAGCCCCAGGAGTTTTTTAATCGCCGCCGAGGTCTTCCCTTTGGCCACCGCTTCCAGGTATTTGCCCAGCAGGACCAGGGTGATAATAACCGCGGATGCTTCAAAATACAGGTCTTTCATTACCCCCGGCGGGGTTGGGCGGAAGAAACCCGTATAAATGCTGAAGAAATAGGCGGCCGAAGTCCCCATGGCGATTAACACGTCCATATTTGGGCTTTTCGCCCGCAGGGCGTAAAAGGCGTTCCGGTAGAACCGGAAGCCGATAATAAACTGAACCGGAGTTGCCACCAGCAGTTGAAAATATTCATTATGGAGAAAACCCGGGTTGATCCCAACAAGGTGCAGGATCATCGCCAAAAGCAGGGGAAAACTCAAAAGCGCCGCGACGGTGAACTCTGCCCGCAACCGCCGCCGTTCCCTGGCCCGTATTTCTTCTTCCCGGTCGCGGTGGTCCTCCTCCGCCAGTTCAGCACGGTAACCAAGGGCATCCACCGCCTGGATTAAGGCGGAGACCTCAACCTGAGAAGGGTCGTATTCTACCGCCGCTTTCGCGGTAGCCAGGTTCACTGTGGCTTTTTTCACCCCGGCCAGTTGGTTCAGGGTCTTCTCAATCCGGGCCGCACAAGCAGCGCAGCTCATCCCCTCCAGGTTGAGCAGGGCTTTTCCCTGCTCCCCGGTGGTTGCTTCGTCGATCACCCCGTAACCCAGGTTTTTGATGGTTTCGACGAACTTCTCCCTATTAACTACCTGGTCATCATATTCCACTGTCGCCTGTTCCAGGGCAAGGTTCACCGTGGCCTGCCTGACCCCGGCCAACCCTTGCAATCCCTTTTCGACCCTGGCTGCGCAGGCGGCGCAACTCATCCCGGAGATCTTGATTATTTCCTTCCCGGCCATGTTCTCCCCTCCTTACCGGGCGCCCTTAGCAATATGGCGGCCCAGGAAAGACTCTCCTCTTTCTTCCTATTATACACCTATAATGAGAAATTTTCGGTTAAAACCGTTCAAAGAAAAGGTGTCGGCTCCTGAGGATAATTTACCCATTAAAAGTATTAGCCGCCGTTGGCGGCGGCCAATTACGTATGCGTGCAGTATATCTGCTGGGGCAAAATTGGTGTGCGCCGGTTCATATGCGTATAAGGCAGCACCTTCGCGTGTTTCATAAACTAATAGATTTCTGTTATAGCATAAAAGACTATTCGCGAAACGGCGCCGTCTAGCAAAACCGCTTCCAGTCTAACCTCAACCTGATTATTCGTGTTTAAGGAAAAGCCTAGGCCGGCCCGGTTATGGAGGGCAAAACCTCCTGACTTCTCTTCTCTCTGAATCCCGGCCAGTTCGAGAAAGACCGGCAACGAATAGGTGACTTGGAAATCCTCTGCAGCAACCGTTATCAGGGGGAATTTCCTTTCCGCCGTCAGTGAGAACATGTTCACACCCGTGATTTCATTTACCGGAAAACCATAGAGAATTCTTCCCAGATCAAAACAGGGCATCATTCTCCCTGAATATGTATTGTGCCCAACCCCTGTTGCTACCGTAAAGTTGTTTTTATTAAAGATCAGTTTTGCCTTTGCCGTGAGATATTCTTGACCGGATCCGGCCCAGCCGAAATTGGCGCCGGTTACCAGGACGGTTCGCCAGTTCTTTTCTGCATCTTCACTGATATACCTTGTATAGCCTAAAGCAAGCTCGCTGACTCCTACTTTCCCCTCATTTTCTGTTTGCAGCTTTCCCGAGGATAGTCCGATTCTGTAACCATCTTTTCCCTGTCTGATTGCGGCTTCCGCAGTAAAAAACTTCTTCCTGGTTACAAGGGTGGAATTATATCTCATAGTGCTGTCCAGCGGCCAATCACAATAACGCAGATGGAGAATTAGATCTTTGGTAAAATAGTACTCTCCCCCGCACATGCCACAAAAGCCCTTCTCATCCCAGTCGTAACCGGGTACAATATAAAGCAAGGATCTATCCATTAAATAATCGACTCTTACGCCTATTCCACTGTCATCAAGAATTATCCCGCCGAAAGAAAATGCGGCTACGCTGAGGCCAAAGCCAAAGATAAGAACCGGCAGAATAAGAAATACTGTAATCGCCTTCCTTAACATCACAAATGCCTCCTCTTTTTTTTGCACACCGGACAAGATTGTCTGGAGCCTTATCTCGAAAACAAGTACCATAACATTCGTCATCCCGGGGGTTTTTCCCTCCAATGGAAGGCTGATCCTTTTACCGAAAATCCTCAAAACACAGAAGGTTTTTTTCTATTGACTTTTGGTTCAGGATTATTATATACTATAACAAATCGGGCTGTTAAAGAAAAGTTACTTTACAAATAATTGAGCGCGCATACGTGCAGCGAAACCGGTGAGTAAGAATAGTAGGTATGGTACCTGCTACGCGCAAACGCGCACAGAGAGCTGCCGGCGGTGGAAGTGCAGCGCAAGGGCCATACTGAATGGACTTACGAGGGCAGGGAGAAAAGCGGCTGAGCCGCTGAGTAATACCTGACGGCGCCTCCCGCCGTTAACGGGAGATCATACGGTCCGTCCAATGGGCGCGCCGTATGAGGCGAGTGGGTGCAATAGCGCCATATGGGCGTGCACCAAACCGGGTGGTACCGCAGGAGTGGAAAAAAGCTTCTGTCCCAGTAATACTGAGACGGAAGCTTTTTTATATAACAGAAAAGACGAGAAGAGAGGAGAATGATTATGGCCAAGAAAGTTCCTTACCGTATTTACCTGAGCGAAGAGGAGATGCCGAAGGTATGGTACAATATCCGCGCGGATATGAAGGAACAACCGGCTCCGCTGCTCAACCCGGCGACCCTGAAGCCGGTCACCGCGGAGGACCTGGCGCCGGTCTTCTGCGATGAACTTGTCCAGCAAGAACTGGACAGCACAACCCAGTATTTTGAAATCCCCGGTGAAATCCTGGAGTTCTACCGGATGTACCGCCCTTCGCCCCTTATCCGCGGTTACAACCTGGAAAAGGCTTTGGGTACCCCGGCGAAGATCTACTACAAGTTTGAAGGGAACAACACCTCCGGCAGTCACAAGCTGAATTCCGCAGCCGCCCAGGTGTATTATGCGAAGAAGCAAGGGTTGGCCGGCTTGACCACGGAAACCGGCGCCGGGCAATGGGGTACCGCCCTGGCGGAGGCCTGCTCCTTTTTTAAGATCCCCTTAACCGTTTATATGGTGAAATGCTCCTATGAACAAAAGCCTTTCCGGCGTTCGGTGATGCAGACCTTTGGCGCCGAGGTGATCCCGAGCCCCAGCAATACCACAAAGACCGGCCGGGCCATCTTGGAGAAAGACCCGGATACCGGCGGGAGCCTGGGCTGTGCCATCTCCGAGGCGGTGGAAAAAGCGGTTACAACAGAAGGTTACCGGTATGTCCTGGGCTCCGTTTTGAACCAGGTCCTATTGCACCAGTCCATTATCGGCCTGGAAACGAAAAAAGCCATGGAAATGATTGATGAATACCCGGACATCATTATTGGTTGCGCCGGCGGCGGTTCCAATTTGGGCGGCCTCATCGCCCCCTTTGTCCAGGACAAATTATTGGGCAAAGCCTCGCCACGCATCGTTGCGGTCGAGCCCGCCTCCTGCCCCACTTTGACGCGGGGACGTTATGCCTACGACTTTTGTGATACCGGCAAGATCACGCCCTTGGCCAAAATGTACACCCTGGGGTCTCAGTTCGTCCCCTCGCCCAACCACGCGGGTGGCCTGCGCTACCACGGGATGGCTCCCATCCTCTCCAAACTCTACCATGACGGTTATATGGAAGCGGTAGCCGTGGAACAGACCAAAGTCTTCGAGGCGGCAGTCTTCTTTGCCAAGCACGAGACGATCCTGCCGGCTCCGGAATCCGCCCACGCCATCCGGGCGGCAATCGACGAAGCCCTGAAATGCAAGGAGAGCGGGGAGGCCAAGACCATCCTCTTCGGTTTGACCGGGACCGGCTACTTTGACATGACAGCCTATGAGGCCTATCTAAACAAAAGCATGACCGATTATATCCCCACCGATGAGGACCTGGAGAAGTCCTTTGCCCAGTTCCCGGAGTTACCCCCGGAACTTGGCTGAGGTATAATAAAAAATCCCCCGGCTTCTGCCGGGGGATTTTTTTATCTTCAGTTGGCGGCGGCGCTTGCTCCGATGGAGTCATGAGCAGTTTTCCCCAGGGCCAAACATTCATAATGCTTATAGAGGGAATGGAATTCCCCTGTATACTGTTCATGCCACGGTTTCTTTTTACCGCAGAAATGGAGGACTACCGTGTTCTTCATGATATAGTCCATATTTACCTTGCCGCTGCTCTGTATCCGGTAATAGTGGTAGAACCGGGTGTCGTAGTTGTATAAAACCTCGTCCACTTTTTTAATTTCCTTGCCGTATAAGGCATTTAGCAGATCCTGATCCGGCAGGATTAAACGGTTCCGGTTCTTCTCCAAATAGTCAAAGATCTCTTCTTCCCGGATTCTCTCCCTCTGCAGCGGTAGGTTCATCAAGAGAACCCCCGAGTTAAAATACTCCTCCATTTCGTAGGCTTTCAACCGGAGCATATTGATCCCTTTCACCAACGCCCTTTTATGATAAGAAGCCGCGTAGAGATGGCCCTCCAAATCCATCTCATAAAGGGCATCAACCGGGTTGATGATGAGGATATCCGGGTCCAGGTATAAGATCCTCTCCAGGTCTACCGGTAAAAACCTGTGGGCCAAAAGGCGGTAGTACATCTCCTGTGAATAATGCTTGACCACAGGCGCGCCGGCAAAATACTCGCTGGAAATTCTTATGGCGGAGAACTGATGCCCGCAGGCGTTGATATACTGATCCAGGTCCGCAAGCTCCTGGCCGGTAAGAGAGGAATGCATCAGATAGATGTGGAAATCCCGCCCGCGGTTATTAAAGAACAACGACCACAACATTACTTTCAGCGGGTTAATGTAGTTGCTGTTCAGTGTAACGAGAATATTCATGCCAATAACACCTCGAGGTTCATCATTACGCGATTCACCCGGTTTATTCCCGTTAATTCACTGTTTTCATGGTAGTCTGCCCTGTTTTCAACGGAGCAGGCAAAAAATGGTTTCTACTTTCCATTTTATCATACTTCCCGGTTGCGGGCAACGGCCGCGAACTCCCGCTTTTCAACCGGAGTTTGCAACCGCTTAACAGCGGGATTTCCAGGTGAATAGCTTAAATCGTGAGTTGCTTTAGTCGCGTCGCCTCATCGCTGCCCATTTTTATTTCAGCTGGGGACAACTGAGAATATAGTCGATCAAATCACTCAAGTTGGCCACGGCCATGGCAACACAGGTATCGGCGCCACCGTAGTACATCCGCAGTTTACCACTGGCCTCATCCAACACCCATCCGCAGGGGAAGACCACATCCGGCACATCCCCATATTTTTCATATTGCTCACGGGGGCCGAAGATCCATTCATCACTCCGCCGTAAAACCCGGGACGGATCCTCCAAATCCAGTAAAGCCAGGCCCAACCGGTAGATGGCGCCGGCCACAGTCTGGCGGACGCCGTGGTAGAGAATTAACCAGCCTTCCGGGGTCTCCAGCGGCGGTGTGGAAAGGCCGACTTTGCTCCCATCCCACCATGCCCCGCCCCGCGTATCGATGAGAATTTTATGGTCACCCCAGTACTTCAAGTTTTCGGAGGAAGAGATCCAGATATGCGCCCCGTGTTCAATCGGGCGGTGAATAAGCAACCATTTCCCCCCGAATCTCCGTGGGAACAAGGCCGCGTCCTTATCCTCCGGGGGCATAATCGGTCCCATCCGTTCAAAAGTGACAAAATCCCTGGTCAACGCCAGGCTTACCGTGGGTCCTGACTCTGAATATGCGGTGTAAACCACCGCGTATTTGCCAAGCTCGTCAATGTAAGTGATCCGGGGGTCCTCAATACCCCATTTTTCTTCCGGATGATTATCCGGATCCGGGCACAAGGTCGGGTGCCTGTCGATGACCCAGTTGTCGATCCCGTCTTCACTAACGGCTTTGGTCAAATGGGAAAAGCCTCTCCGGTCCTCAACCCGCGCCAGCAGCAGGGTTTTGCCTTCATATATGGTGGCTGCCGGATTGAATACGGTGTTGACCGGGTAAGGCCAGTCCCGTGCGGTGAGAATCGGATTGTAGTTATAACGGACAAAAAGCTCTTTGAAGGTGTTATCATCCGCCCTTAACTTGGTTTCAAACTCAGCCATTGTCATCTCCTTCCCAAGACTGCGTCAATTATACTGAGTAAAGCTTCGTTACCCGTTTTGTCACAGGATATAGAGCTTCGCTTCTCACTTCATCCCAGACCAACCAGGCAAGAAACCATGAAATCAAGCTTTCCGCACCTTCATTCCGATTGGGACCGTCCGGCGTAATCCCGTCCATACACCCGCCGGTATCCGGATCGATCAGGGAAACACCGGCGATATTCTTCCCTAAAAACCAGTCGTAGGAGGTTTTAGCAGCCTCCAAATAACGCCGTTCTTTTGTGAGCCGGTACGCCTTTACACAGGCCAGCACCGTCTCACCAGCCTCCACCGGCTGTTGGTCATAAACTGCGATCTCTTTCCCCCTTTCGTACCAGCCTTTACAGCCTACCGGCTGGAAAACACCCTCCCGGATCGTTGTTTCGAGAAGAAAATCAAGACTGGCAAGGCCGGTCTCAAGCCACTTTCTCTCCGGCGCCCGGCCAAAGGCCTCAAGCAAAGAGAGGGGAATCAACGCATTGCCATAGGTGAGCTTCTCTTCAAACCAGCGCCACCCCTCCCCGGTATTCTGTTGATATAAACGGACCAGATCCCCCGCGAGTTTCCGGATGAGCCGGGGATCAGCCCCTCCCCAAAGGGATAAGCCGAGGAGGGAAAAGGCTTTCCCCCGGACCGACTGCAGGCGTTCACTTCTCCCGCTTATTTCCTGCAGGAGAAAACCGGCGGTTTGCCGCAAACCGCGGGGTAATAATGATGAGGACACGACGTAACCAAGGCTCCAGATAACCCGGCCAAAGCAATCTTCCGATCCGGTAGCCTCGGGAAATTGACGGTTGTAATCCATGAAATTGCGAAAACCGTCCCCGTTTTTTGCCCCCAGGACAAAACGGAGATATATATAGGCAAGGTCCAGGTATTCAGGAAACCCGAACCGTTCCCACAGCATGGCGGCGACCAGCAATGCCCGGGCATTGTCGTCCGTTGTATAGCCATGGGCCGGATCGGGGACCGAATACTTGGCATGCTGAAAAATACCGGTATCATCGGTCATACGGAAAATATGGGAATCATCCGGTACCCTTCTCTTATATTCAACTTCTCTCGGAGCAGAGGCCGGTGAAGACCTGCCGATACTCTTCTGCCACATTCTCCCAGGTCATCCTTTCCCCGAACTTTTTGGTTTTCTCCTCCATCGCCGCTTGTTCCGCCGGGTTCTCCAGCACGGCAAGGAGTTGCCGCGCGAGAGAGTTCCCGTCCTTAAAATCCGCCAGCAAGCCGCGGCCCTCCGCCAGCATCTCCCGGGCGTAGGCATAAGGTGTGGAGACGACCACCCGCCCGTAGGCGATGGCATAGGCGAGGGTGCCGCTGACCGCCTGTTCCCTCCCGAGGTAGGGCGTCATGTAAATATCCGAGAGCTTAAGGTAGCGGATGATCTCCTCCTGCGTCAAGTACTTGTTGACAAACTCGACGTTATCCTGCAAATTCTTCTCCCGGACCATCTGCTCGAGGCGGGACCGGTAGGCCTCCCCATACCGCCTCTTGACCACCGGATGGGTCTGGCCCAGAATTAAATATAGAATATCCTTGTGTTTCCTGGAAACAATCTCAATCGCCTCGATCCCGTACTCCAGGCCTTTACCCGGGCTGAGCAGACCAAATGTGCTGATGACAGTGCGTCCTTCAAACCCCATTTCCTTTTTGAGTTCTTCCCGCGAAGGGAGGTCCAGGCGGGGCACGCCATGGTGAATCAGGACGGTTTTCGACGGGTCCACGCCGTACTTTTCCTCCAGCAACCCCCGGGAATTATTAGCCATGATGACGACAACCTCGCTTTTCCGGCAGAGCTTCGCCAGTACTTTTTGCTGGGTTCTATTGGGCGAAGATAAAACCGTGTGGAGGGTCGTAACAATGGGCAGTTTCACCCGGTCGACCAGGTCCAGCAGATACGAGCCTTCTTTTCCCCCAAAAATACCGTATTCGTGCTCCACCATAAGGAGGTCTACATCCGACTCGTTCAGCCTCTTCGCGGCTTCGCGGTAACCCTTCCGGTCCTGCTGTTGCAGGTCGAAGAAGAGATCGGTCCCGTATTCATAATCAGCGTCGCTCAGCGCAATAACGGTGGGATCAAGCTCCGGTATTTTCTTCAACTCACTGATCAGGTCATAAGTGAAATTGGCAATCCCGCATTCCCGCGGGGGATAAGTGCTTAAAAAAGCCACTTTGATCCGGCGATCCAACATCCGCTTATGCTCCTTTCTTTAAACGTCAATTTTTCCTTCTCTAGACGGCGGTGTGTTCTTGTACCGTGTCCGTATAAATTCTACCGGTGACCTTTCTCCCGTACGGGACGGAACAACCGGCGGTAATTATCGAACCGGAAACCCGGCAGTTCCCTTCCAGGTCAACGTTCTCCCAGAGGATACTGTTTTCCACAATGCATTTCTCCCCGATAACACTGTTGGCGCCGATCACCACATTGGGGCCAACCACCGCCCCGGCGCCCACCCGGACATTCGCGCCCAGATAGACAGGGCCCCGGAGGACCGCGGTCTTATCAACCTTGGCTTTGCGTAAACCGACCAGCTGTTCCCTGCGGAAATCCGCGCCCGGCATTGCGAACCTGCCGGCAAAGATATCCTGGTGGATCCCGATGTATTTCTCCGGTGTTCCCAGGTCGATCCAGTAACGGCTCCCCCGGTAAATGGCAATCCGTTTCCCTTCCGCCAGGAGCCGCGGGAAGGTTTCCCGTTCCACAGAGACCGGCAGTCCAGCCGGGATTGCTTCCAGGACATGGGGTTCGAAGATATAAATGCCGGCGTTGATGTAGTGGGAAGTTACCTCATGCGGCTTGGGCTTTTCCTTAAAGGTCCTGACAAAACCCTCGTCATCAAATTCGATCACACCATACGCCGTGGGATCCTCAACGTAAGTAACGGCGATAGTAACATCCGCCTTTTTCTCCTTATGAAATTCCCACATTTTCCTGTAATCAATATCACTGACGATATCCGCGTTGAAAACAAGGAATGGGCTGTCAAAAAAGGGCTGGGCGTTTTTGATGGCGCCCCCGGTGCCAAGTGGGCTTTCTTCCGTGATAAAACGGAGCTTGACCCCGGGGTTAATGGAGCGGAAATAATTGGCGAAATAATCCGCCCGGTAGCACGTGCTTAAAACCACTTCCCTAACACCGTGGGTTTTCGCCTTTTCGATGCTCCTTTTTAAGAGTGGTTCTCCCATCACCGGGACCATTGGCTTAGGAACCTTATCCGTGAGGGGCCTTAATCTTGTCCCCTTCCCTCCTGCCAAGAACAACGCCTTCATGCAATACCCCCTTTACAACAGCTTTTTTATTTCAATCAGGCTAAAACTTTTTCCATAATTTAAACCATTTTAACCTGCGGCAATAATATTCTTATGCACCTCCCGGCATATATATAAAAAGCCGGAATTTCGCCGCTACTTTTCGTTACTTGCGAATCCCGGCCTTTTGGCGTTTTTAAATGTCATCTCTATTTATGTAAATTACCCGGCAAACACTCTGGCCTTTCCTATAACAGGGAGGTTACAAGCCTTACTCTATACAATAACACTGTACTTTACACGGCTGCTGCATTGCTCCAAGTAGCGGCATCCACAGAAAAAATGATGAAAAAAGCTTTTATAATTTCGGATGAGCCAGGGATCACTCGACAATTTAAAAGCTTTTTAAGACTTGGTTTTCAGTTTGTTAGCACTCAGCCAAGCTGGTGGCTAATAGTATTATAAACTTTTTATGTAATGTTGTCAAGAAGAGGCTCGCTACTCGTTGCTCGTTGCTTATTGGAACCATCATCCTTTTGCAATTCAATAATTTCCAAAGCCCACTTTGAATCCTTATAATCAGTCTTTTAGCCCCCTCCCCCTATTGATTGTTAAACCGGAGACTATTTTATCCTTCTTTTATTCGCAAGGATTGATAAAAATTGCTAGATTATGACTCCAGTGCGGGCAAAACCCTATTGTCTTAAAAATCTTCATCTTTCTGAAGGATTTGCCAAAGAAATTTTGAAATAATCTATGGCGTCGGAAGTAAACGAGCTATACCAGGCCGTCTTCGATCGCAAAAAACCATCACCTATCAGTCGGTAGAAAATAGGGTAAATAATAAGGAGGAAAAGATGGGTTTTATAATTAACAAGCAGGTACTAAGCAGCGGAGCCCTTTTTCTCCGGGAAAAAGAGGCCTATAGCGGGGTCCACAAAATTGCCGGCAAGGTCATGCAGGATATCCAGTTGGTTTTCGGCATTGCCCCAACGGCGACGGAGGAAATCTCTCAATGCGCCTCCCCCGTGGTGATCTACGGAACAATCGACCGGAGCCCTGTTTTGGCGGATCTCGCCAGGCAAGGATTGATTGACCTGGAGGAACTCAGAGGGAAGAATGAGGTCTATTTATTCCAAGTTATCGATGCCCCCTGGGAAGGAATAGAGAAGGCGCTGGTGATCGCGGGCAGTGATAAAAGGGGAACGATCTACGGTTTGTTCCACCTCTCGGAGGCGCTGGGGGTATCGCCCTTTGTCAACTGGTCCGCGGTAAAACCGCAACCTAAAGAAGAATTTGTCTTGCCGGACGGTCACAAATATCTCTCCAAAGAACCTTCCATCCGCTACCGGGGCTTTTTCATCAACGACGAATGGCCTGCCTTCGCCAGCTGGTGTATCAAGCATTTTGGCGGCTTTAATGCGAAAGCCTATGAACATGTTTTTGAACTCCTGCTCCGTTTGAAAGGCAATTACTTATGGCCGGCCATGTGGTCGGCGCGGTTCTACGACGACGGCCCGGGGCTGGCCAACGCCGAATTAGCCGATGAACTGGGCGTCATTATGGGAACCTCCCACCATGAGCCATGCTTGCGCCAGGGCGAGGAGTACAGGTATTTAAGAGGGAAAGACTCGATTTATGGCGATGCCTGGAATTTCCAGACCAATAAAGAAGGGATCACCCGTTTTTGGGCGGATGGCCTGAAACGGAGCGGCAAGTTTGAGAATATCATTACCGTCGGGATGCGCGGCGAGGCGGATACGGCCATTATGAAAGAGGCCACTTTGGAAGATAACATCAACCTTCTCCGCGATGTCCTACGGACGCAAAACCGGTTAATCAAAGAGTATGTCAACCCCGACCTCGCCAAAGTCCCCAGGATGCTGGCGCTCTATAAAGAGGTCGAAGCCTTTCTCTACGGGGATGAAAAGACCCCGGGCCTCTTGGGTTCGGAAGAACTGGACGGCGTCATCCTGATGTTCTGCGACGATAACTTCGGCAACCTGCGGACCCTGCCGTCGGAGGAGATGCGCGCCCATAATGGCGGTTTCGGCATGTACTATCACTTTGACTACCACGGCTGGCCCGTCTCCTATGAATGGATTAACAGCTCCTACCTGCCGAAGGTATGGGAGCAGATGTGCATGGCCTACGATTTTGGCATTCGCGAGCTTTGGATCGTCAATGTCGGCGACATCTGCACGCAGGAGTTTCCTTTGAGCTTCTTCCTGGATTTGGCCTATGATTTTGAGCGGTGGGGGACCAACGCCATCAATACGACCGGGGAATATACGCGGCTTTGGGTGCGGAAGCAGTTTGGAGGCGCCTGCGACGAAGCGGATCTCGAGACAATCCAGGAGATCCTGGAAGGCTACACCAAAATTGCCCATAACCGCCGTCCGGAAGCGATGAACGCCAATATTTATCACCCGGTCAATTACCGGGAGGCCGACCGGCTCCTGGCGGGGATCGAGCGGCTGATGGCCAAAGCCGATGAACTCTACCGGAAGATGGACGAGCGGACGCTGCCGGGCTTTTTCTCCCTGGTCTATTACCCGGCCATGGGGAACCTGAACCTGCAAAAGATGTGGCTCCTGACCGGCAAGAACCATTATGCGGCAAAGCTGAACAGTATGGAAGCCAACCAATTGGCTGAAAAGATTAAGGCTTGTATGCAACGGGATCAGGAACTCATCGATGAATACCACACCATGGAGAATGGAAAATGGTACGGCATGGGCCTCTCGGAACATATCGGCTTCATCCATTGGAATGAGGATGAATGCAAGTACCCCGTCCTCATGCAGGTGATGCCGGCAAGAAAGAACCGGTTAATCGTCTCTGTCGACGGCACCACGCAACATTCGGAGGGCAGCGGCTGGCATGTGCATACCCTCTATCTGCGGGACTTCCGGCAACCGGATGTTACCGAGGCATCCTTTACCATCAGCAGTGTCAGCGATCTGGAGGCCCCCTATGAGATTACCTGCGATGCGCCGTGGTTGTCATGTTCCAGCTACAAAGGGGTATTGGATGGCAAAACCAAAGTAACTGAGAGGATCATCGTCACCATCGACCGGAGTAAGATGACAACTGAGACCGAAGCCAGGATCAAGGTGAAGATCCCCAGCGGCCTGGTGACGATTATTGTCGATGCGAAACAACCGGATCTCAGCGGGTTGCCGGAAAGGACATTCGTCAATACCTATGGATATATCTCCATTGAAGCCGAGCACTACCACGCCAAATATGACCTGCCGGACGCCGGTTTCCAGGTAATCGAGGGCTACGGCAGAACCTTGTCGGGACTGAAGGTATTCCCGACCACCAGCTATTTCGAACCCGGCCGGGGGCCGTCCCTGGAATACCTCTTTGCTGTCGATGAACCCGGTACCTATGTAGTGGAATTGTATACGCAGCCCAGCAACCCGGTCTCCCCGGAGAACACCATCTACTACGCGATACAGGTGAATGACGGAGAGGTAAAGGTCTACAATACCATCCCCGAAGGGCAGAAAGTGGGAGATCACAGTATAAACTGGGGTACCGGAGTACTGGATAATATCAGGCGGCACGCCAGCGAGGTAACCTGCAACGCTGGCTTGAATAAACTGAGGATCTATGCGGTCAGCCCCGCCTTTGTCCTGGAAAAGCTGGTCATCTACCCGGCGGGCAAGGAACCGGCAGAGAGCTATTTGGGGCCGCCGGAGAGCTATTGCGTGGGCAAGGAATAAGGTAAGGAATAACGAACACTGTTACAGGAAAAGATAAAAAAGACCCTTGAATCCTTTTCAAGGGTCTTTTCTCTCCAATTCTGCTTTCTAACCCCAAATTAATCTACTATGAAACACCACCATATTTACTCCCTGCCGGCTACGATGCGATTGAGCTTTTCTGTCATGATGAGCATCAGAACTAGAAAGAGGCAGAGATAAGCCGGGTATAGGGCAATGGTCACGTAATTGGCCAATAGACCGAAAATGGGTGGCATGAATGTTGTGCCCACAGCCGCGGGTTATTCGGGCTTGTGCATATATAGGAATTTCCGTAATGTTTAATATACCGTGTTTTCAACCCGGGAAAGCGTTCATCGAGGCGTTTATAGTAGTATTCCCGGTTACCCTCTCTCAGCGTCATCCCAAAACCAAAACAGAGGATCGCACGGACTTTTGCCCTGAGGATCGTTTGGGGACAGCCGTATGGATGAGTAATTAACAAAAGCAAATAAAAAACGGCGGTGCTCCCACCGCCGTCCCGGAATTATAACCTAGAGAAAACCTCTATTTCAAAGCAAACGTCACATGGGCCGTGACCCGGATCTGCTGGTGCCGGGTGGAGGTGTCGTGGATCCCGCCGGCTTCAACCCGGGTCGAGTGGGGTTCGGTGATCTGGAAGACCCCCGAACGGACCGAAACAATCTTGCCGACCTTCACATCGGTCTGTTCCACCATCTTTTCCGCCCGTTCCCGGGCGTTTTTCGTTGCTTCCCCCACCATTGCCTTTTTCAGTTCATCGATGCCGGAATAAAAATACTCGAGATGCGAATTGATCGTTCCCCCGTCCAGTAGGTCCAGCGGGTCAAAGGCGATCTTTTCCACCGTATCCACCTGGTCGGTAATGACATAAATCGTCTGTTGGAAATGGTAACCCCGGAAGATCCGCGCCCCCTCTGTATAATCGTACTCTTTGTAAACCTGGGGCGGTTTCATCGTGACAGAGCCGGGGTTAATGCCTTTTGCTGCAAGTAAGGCAAAGATCTTTTCCCGGACCATTTTTAGTCTTTCATAACCCGCGGAGAGGTTATCTCCTAAAACATCCTCCTCAATATTGAGCGTCCATTTCACGGTATCCGCTTCGAAGTTTTGGGAAGCCGCCCCGACCACAGTGATGGTCTGCCCCGGACTCTGCGCCTGGTAGAAATAAGAACCAAAGATGAGCGCGGAAATGATTAATGAAACCCCGAGGATCAAGCCTGTTTTAATACTGGAATTCATTTCTCTTCCTCCTTAAATTCGGAAAAACAAACGCTATAAATTAGTGTGTTTGTTTCTAAAACTACATTAGAGGGCTTCTTTTTCCTCTATGCATTTACTGGGAAGCACCTCGCCGGCTTCTCCAGATTGGAAAAGCAAAACGGGTGGCAGATAAGGTGTAATTATAAAAAAAGCGCTCTACGGAACTGTGCCGCAGAGCGCCGTTTATGTTTGATTCGGGTTCAATCCTTATTAAACAGGCTTTTTCTCTTGCGCAGAAGTTTCTTTCCTCTAGATTATTAATACTTAATAAATTTCGTTCCGGGGACCCCGCAAATGAAGCATCTCTCGGGCGGGGTTTTTTCAATATTTCCACAGACCGGGCAGAGGTAATAGAAGACCTCCTCCGTCTGGTCAAGGTTTTCCAAGGCATCTTGGAAAAGCTTGGCATGAATCTCCTCCGCCTGCTTCGCAAAGGTAAAGGTCCTGGCCGCAGCTTTATTCCCTGCCGCTTCGGCTTCCTGGGCAAAGGGCGGGTACATCTCCTTATACTCATAAGTCTCCCCGGCGATAGCGTCTTTAAGGTTTTCCGCTGTTGAGCGGATTTTCCCGGCCACTTCAAATTCTTTTTGGGCATGGATGGCTTCGGCATCCGCAGCCGCCCTAAATAGCTTGGCGGCGTTCATCTTCCCTTCTTCCTCCGCTTTTTTGGCGTAGGCCAGGTACTTCCTGTTCGCCTGGGACTCCCCGGCAAAGGCCGTCATCAAGTTGGCAATCGTCTTGTTTTCACTCATCTTCTTTTCCTCCTCGTATCTTTAGAGTTTTCTAATGGCTTTCTCCACAATCTTTCGGAAAACCGTCCCGGTCCATATCTGTCCGTGCCAAATCGAAACCTCTGACAAATCCACCATCCTTTTCTGCGCGAACACCACCGACAGCAGGCAAACAGCACCAAAAGCTCCACTCATACCTCCTCTGCATCGGGTGGACCGGAATCTTTGTTTTATTATTATACCGCTTTTTTGGCGAAAAATCTTCCCCCTCCCGTCGTAAGCCTCCTTCCCATGAAGCAGCAAAGCCGCAGGACGGCAACCATTCAAAAAAGGCGGGATGCAACTCTTTGTTAAGAATCTGTCAAGAATAAAAACTGAGGTGATCAAAAAAACAGGACTGCCGGTGACGGCAGTCCTGTTTTCGCAGTTTAGCGGTTCAGCAATTCCAAGGCAAGCCGGTGCAGTTTTTCCCCGGTCAACCCCGTGCAGGCCACCTCCTTAACTTCCCCGTTGACCACGGAAATCACGGCTGGCAGCGCCTCGGGCATTTGACCGCAGAGTTTGTTGATTAAAAACTGGGACTTGTAGACATCCACCTTCTCAATGTCCAGCTTTTCCTTGTATTTCCCGTCCAGTTCTTCAATGACCGGGAGCAACTCGCGGCAACACTGGCTGGCCGGTTCCCAGACATAAATCAATTTGGGTTTTTCCCCGGCAAGCAACTGGTTTTGCAGGTAATCGGATCCGGTAATATAATGCTCCGCCGCGACTGCGGCAATAGCGCCGTCGCCGACGGCGGTGGCCACCTGGCGCAGGTATTTCTCCCGGACGTCACCGGCGGCATAGATCCCCTCCACATTGGTCTCCATCCGCTCGTTAGTTATAATGTAGCCTTGCTCGTTCAAAGCAATTAACCCTTCAAAAAGCCCGGTATCGGGGAGATAGCCGATGAAAAGAAATGCCCCGTCCACTTCAACCGGGATCAATTCCCCGGTTTTCGTATGCCGGAGGATTACCCGTTCCAGCCGTTCCTCTCCCTGGTACTCCTCGACCATGGTGTTCCAGATGAATTCCATTTTCGGGTTGGCGAATGCCTGTTCCTGCGCAACTTTGTTGGCGTCAAGGATCCCTTCATCATGAATTACCGAGACTTTCACCTTGCGGGCAAACTTGGTCAGGAAAAGTCCCTCTTCAATCGCGGCGTCGCCGCTGCCGACAACCAGCACCTCTTTCCCGGTGTAATAGGCCGCATCGCAGGTGGCGCAGAAGGAAATGCCTTTGTCATACAAGAAATTCTCTTCATTTTTGGCCCCGGTTAATCTCGGTTTACCGCCGGTGGCGATGATCACGGCTTTCACCCGGTAATTGACGCGGAAGGTTTCAACCAGCTTCCGCCCGTCCTCCAGGAGACGGACGCCCTTAACATCGGTGAGCTTGAATTCAACCCCAAATCTTTTGGCTTGGGCTTCAAACTTCCGCATCAACTCGATCCCTTTTTGCGGGTCCGCAAACCCCGGGTAATTCTCAATTTCATCGGTATAGGTAGCCAACCCGCCGACCAGTGACTTCTCGAAGAGGATCGTCTTCAACCGGGCGCGGCCGCAATAGATCCCTGCGGTCAACCCCGCGGCGCCGCCGCCAATAATCGCCACATCATAGTCGAGGGTTTTCTTCTCCATTGCCTTCGCCTTCCTCTCTGTAATTAACAAAGCCGATGCCTGCTTTACATAAAGAATTTAACCAACAACTTGCTGCCAATCCATGCTCCAACCATAACAAAGACGCCAAAAACCCAGCCGTGCAGGGAGAAAGAAGCCACGGCACTAAAGAAGCCGCCAATATTGCAACCCAAGGCAACCCTGGTGGCATAGCCCATGAGCAGGCCGCCAAGGACCGCGGCAATCACCTGCCGGTAGGTTTTAATCTTTCTGATTTTGAATTGGGAAGCAGCCAGGGAAGCGAAAAAGGCTCCGATAATAATCCCAAGGATCATTAAGGAGCCGGCATGGCTAAAGAAAGGCGTCTCCACTCCTTTTAAATTGGCCGGGTTGCTATAAAAAGCCCAGTTTTGCAAGGGCCCACCCAGGGCTTTATAAATCTTCGCCCCCCAGTACAACAAGACTCCAGAGATTCCCCAAGGGCTTCCCCGGACGATTAAAAGGGTAATATTGAATAACGCCAGAAGGATAGCGCCCACTGTATAGGGCCAGGCGTCTTTGACCACAGTTTTGAAATACTTGTTCTCCTCCAGTTTCATCTCGTACCCTCCCTCACTTTGTTTTTTGGATATAGATTTCCCACTCGCCGTCGCCGATCTCTTCGATCTCCACATTATGTCCTTCTTTGCGCGCCCATTCAGGAACGTTTTTTATGGCGCAGCTATGGTCGACCTCCACGATTAAGAGATCCCCCACTTTCAGATCGGCCAATTTTTTCTGGGCTTTCAACAGGGGAACCGGACAAGCCTCCCCAAAGCAATCCAGGCGGTATTCAGCCATTTCCTAGCACTCCTTTGTCATTTTTAATAATCCGAAGCAATCAGTTCCTCTGGCGGTTTCCCCACTTATCCGCGAGGATATATAATGCGCCGAGGACCAGGAATTGCAGGATGAAACTGAGGGGCCAACCGAGGGCGGATGGTAAATGTACCTGCGGGGCCCTGTCAAAAAAGACCGCCTTCCAAAAAGCGTAATCATGGGTGCCCCATAGAGTACCAATCACAAAAAAGACCAAAACAAGCCATTGCATGGTGAAGCCCTCTCCAACCCTCATGAGGGTCCCGGACGCGCATCCCCCGGCGATGACCATCCCGATGCCAAAGAGGATGGCCCCGATGGCGGTATGCAAGCCAACCGGACTGATAAAGCCCGGGGGATTACCCCCTCCACTGACGGCCGCATACTGGACCGCGCCAAAACCAAGGGAAGCAATGGCCACAGCAATGATGACCGCCTTTGCCAGTGAGGTGCTACCGGTTAGAAACGGATCACGGAAAGCCGCCGCAAAACAAAACCGCGACTTTTGGAGGACAACCCCAAAACCAATCCCGATCACCCAGGAAATGGCCAGGCCGGGCGATTTTCCCCCCAGGATAACAGCAACAATAATTATCCCCAGGAGCACGACTATTGCCGCAGGGAGTTGGTTACGCCTCTTTTTGCCTGCCCGGACCGGAACCCCTTGAGTTACCGTTGTTTTTGTTTCCACTTTTTCCTCCTCCTTATCCTTTCTTTTTATACTTTCTTCCTCTTTTCACGATCTGCCGCAAAATGTTACATCTTTATTATACCTTTTTTTACAAAAAACGGATAGTTAGATTTGCTTATGTTGGGATTAACTTGGAAACATGATTCTCAATAGTCAGGAGGAAAGAAGAAAACCCCACCGAAGTGGGGCGTAACTTTACCGGGTTTATCAAGATGGGAGGGGCGAGAGCCTTCGTTAAATATTTATCTTTTTTCTCACACCGCCTCTGAATGGTCTCCCTGGCCAACTTTGTAACGAGTTTCCAATATAACAATATTATACCATAAACATATCATCGCTCTGTGCCGATAAGGCAGAATGAGGAGAATGTTCCTTTCTTTGTCTCTATATTTAGGAGGGCTCGTTATGCCAATTAAAATTCTGATCGTTGATGACTCGGCCGTAGACAGACTGGCCATCAAAAAAGCCTTAAACGGATATCTCATCCTAACCGCAGGCGACGGCGTGGAAGCCTTGCGTATTCTTGAAGAGCATGATGGGATTGACCTGCTCATCCTTGATCTGAACATGCCGAAGATGGACGGGTTTCAGGTTCTTGAAGCCCTAAAAAAGGACAAGCGTTTCCAGAAGTTGCGCACCATCGTATTAACCGGTTATGATGAATTGAAGAACGAAATTAAAAGCTTAAAACTGGGCGCCGTAGACTATATCCGTAAACCAATTCACAAGGATTTATTGAAAGTCAGGATTGATCTGCATGCGGCTCTCATCCACGCTCAGCGAAGGCTGGAGCGGCAACTGGATGAGCAGGCTCTTGCCTTGGACATGATCTTCGATCAAGCACCAATCGGCATAGCAATCTCCTATAACCATGATCCGGAACAGACTCCCCAGACTGTTATAAGAATAAACTCTATGTTTGAGCAGATCATAGGCCGGACAAAAGAAGAGCTGAACCGTTTGGGTTGGCCCCAAGTAACGCACCCGGATGATTTGGAAGAAGACATGAAAAATTTCAAACAACTCCTATCCGGGAAAATCAAGATGTACTCAATGGATAAGCGGTATATTAGACCGGACGGTTCCATCGTCTGGGTACATATGATTGTCGCTCCACTTAAATTAGCAAATGACCAGCAATCCTACCATATCTGTTTGGTCCAGGATATCACCGGGCGGAAAACGATGGAAGAAGCATTACATGAGAGTGAGCGGAGTAAGTCTGTTTTCCTTTCTCACCTCCCGGGCCTTGCCTACCGGTGCAATTACGATCGCGACTGGACAATGCAGTATGTATCCGAAGGCTGCTTCAGCCTCACGGGCTATCCCCCGGAAAGCCTCCTATATAACAGGGATTTGTCCTATAATGAAATCATCGCCCCCGAATACCGCGAAACCTTATGGGATGAATGGAAGCGAATTCTCGCCAAAAGAGAGCCGTTTAAATATGAGTACGAGATTATAACCGCCACCGGCGAGCGAAAATGGGTTCTCGAACTGGGCCAGGGGATCTACAACGAGCAAGGTGAGGTTGAAGCCCTGGAAGGAATCGTTCTTGACATATCGGACCGTAAAGCAATTGAAGATACCCTTAAATACAATAATGAGCATGACAGATGGACGGGGCTGTATAACCGCAACTATCTGGTATCATTACTTGAGAAAGACATCCGCCTAAAGAAGGAGTCAAAGAAAGCGCTCATCGGCATTAACTTGAGTATGATTCAGTTATTAACAGTCAATTATGGGTTCCAGTATACTCAGAATCTGATAAAAAAAGTGGCTGAAGCCCTCAGTGAACACTGCACCGATAAGCGGATTTTGTTCCGGCCCCATGAGAACCGTTTTGTCTTCTACCTGCTGGACTATAAAGACAAAAACGAGCTTGTTGATTTTAGCAATACCATCATAGAAACTTTAGAATCGGTATTTGTCACGGACAGGATCGGCGGCGGTATTGGGATTCTCGAAATTGAGCCGGGCCAAGATGAAGCGGATATTGAGTTGCTGCTGAGAAGACTCTTGATTGCCTCAGAAAGGTCGATCAGCCCGTTTGGAAAGGACTTTGAGATCTGTTTTTACGATGAAGAACTGGAAGCCCTGGTTAATCGCGAAAGAGATATTGTGAAAGCCCTCAACATTATAGCAGTGGACGATTATGTCAATGATCAGCTGTTTTTGCAGTACCAGCCGATTATGGATTTAAAAACCGGCTCAATCTGCGCTTTTGAGGCACTGGCCCGGTTAAACACAAAAAGGCTTGGGCGTGTACCCCCTTGTGAGTTCATCCCGCTCGCCGAGAAAACAAAGCTCATTCTCCCGATTGGCGAAAAAGTGATGGCCAAAGCATTTTCTTTCTTAAACAAGCTCAAGGAACACGGATTTGATGAAATCGGCGTTTCAATCAACATCTCCGCCATCCAGCTATTAAACCCCGATTTCCCAAGCAGGCTCCTGGAACTAATCAGTACGATGCAGGTTAACCCGAAAAAAGTCGGGATCGAGATCACAGAATCGGTCTTTGCTTCCGATTTTGAATATATCAATAATATCATTGGCAAGCTGAAGGATAAGGGGCTCCGCATAGCTATAGATGACTTTGGAACCGGCTATTCTTCACTGGCCAGAGAAAGAGAGCTAAAAGTTAACTGCGTAAAAATTGACAAGTATTTTATCGATAAACTCTTGTTCACGGACCCGAAGAAGACAATAACCAGCGATATCATTTCGATCACGCACAAACTGGGCCACTGTGCAATCGCCGAAGGCGTGGAGGAAGAAGTCCAGCTGGAATATTTAAAAGAGCACGGCTGCGACCGGGTCCAGGGGTATCTCATCAGCAAGCCGCTGGATGAAGAAGAGGCGATTAAGTTTTTGCAAAGGATGACAACACCATAAACAGAAACAAAACGTTGTACGTTGGGCGCCGGACGGTGCAGAAAAACTGCACGTTTTTACCGCGGGGTGACTGATTTTTGATCAAGTACATTATCTTCGATGCTATGGGCGTTGTGTTTACCGTGGGCGACGACACCAATGACCTACTGGTCCCGTATATTTTCTATAAGTTGAGCCATTGCCGAATCCGTACCGTCCCTTCGTGTTCTATCCGCCGCATTCATCATGATGCCGGTGTTCATGGCAAACAGAACCGGTAGATTTAAGAGAGCCCTGTAGATACGCTTCAACCGCTGCTTCAGCCTGGCCACTGGCCCCGGCAATCACCTCGATGCCTTTTTCATTGAAGATATCAATAGCCCCGGCGCCGATCCCTCCGGAGATAACCGCATTTACACCCATGTCGCTCAGGAAATTCGGCAAAAACCCAGGCCTGTGCCCGGGATTGGCAATAGTTTCCTCTTTGACGATTTGCTTATTCTCCACATCAAAAATGATAAACGCTTCGCAGTGCCCAAAGTGCCGGGACACCATTCCGTTGTCGCTGGCTACGGCAATTCTCATCATTTTTGTTTTCTCCCCTTCTTCTTATATTTTCCCACCGGCGAAACCCGGTTGCCCGTGAAGACTTATCTTAAATCCCTATTTCCCTTCCTGTTGCCAGGTAATCGATGGCGTCGCCCATGATCGATTTCAGCCTCTCATAGGCTTCCATACCCGTACAATGGCAGGTATAATATTTTGCCCCTGTATTCATCAGGTATTTCCCAATCCTCTCGATTGTGGCAAAATCCTCATTTGGGCCGGAGCGGCTGGAAAGATGGAAGCCGCCGATCACATAACCGGGCATCCGCCCTGTAAGCGAGTGGAAGTGCTCAACTATATTTATAATGCCATTATGGGCGCATCCTGTGACCAGGAGAGTCTTCCCGTCTTCCTTGAGCACAAAGTTTTGTTCATGGGCAAAGTCATCCTCCACCAATTGCCCGTTATGCTCAACCAGCAAACCCGCATTGGCTCTTGGCCGCGGTTCTTTCCGGCTAACCTTCGAAAAAAGCCAAACCCCTTCAGCGATAGAATATTCATCGCCGGTAAAGACAAGCCGGCTGTTCCCCTTTAAGTCCTGGTCCAACCCGATATACTCCAGGTTACCGGCAGCCCGCCGTGCGTAGTACTTGCCAAAGGCCTGTTGGTGGAGGTACACTCTGGCTTTACGGTTTTTCTCCAAGAATGCCTTTAGTCCCCCGCCGTGGTCGTAATGGCCGTGGGAAATCACGAGAAAATCAACGCCGGCAATATCCACACCCAACTTTTCTGCATTTTGCAGAAACAACCCGCTGGCGCCCAGGTCAAACAGGATTTTCTCTTTCTTTGTTTCCATATACAAACTGAGGCCATGCTCGCTCCCATACTCTTCCGCCATGGCTGTGTTTTCCACCAAAGCCTTGATAATCATAGTCCTATCCGGCCCCTCCCGCAAAGAGCAGTTCCATTGTCCTTTCGTAGACCTCCTTCACCGCCCGCCCGGAAGCGCAGTCTAGGTCAACAATGGTTTGCCCGTTATTAACCGCTTTCACGGCATCGGTGTCAAAGGGTATTTTGCCAATAAAGGGCAGCCTGCGGTCTTGACAAAACCTCTCAATTTCTTCCGCCTTTTCCATGTTGGTGTCAAACTTATTAATACAGACCGCTGTCTTGATCCCGGATTTTGCCGCCGTATCTATAATCCGTTGCAGATCGCTGATCCCGGATACGGAAGGTTCGGCAACGACCAAAACCATATCCACGCCGCTGAGGGAGGCAATAACCGGGCAGCCGATGCCGGGGGAACCGTCAATGATGGCCAGTTGGACGCCGGCTGCCGCTTCCTTCATCTGTTTTTTCACCTCAGTGACCAGCTTTCCCGATGTGCCGCTACCCATTTTGAGTTGGGCGGTTGAGAACACCTTTTCCCCGCCGGTATAGAGCATCAACTCCCCGGCCACTGCCGGTACCATGGTCACCGCTCCCGCCGGGCACACAAACTCGCAGACCCCGCAACCTTCACAGGCAAAAGGGTCCGCTTGGTATTCCCCTTCCACCAGGATCGCTTCAAAGCGGCAGTTTTGCCGGCACAGGTCACAAGCAGTACACTTTTCCGGATCGATCTCCGCTTTTGGCAAGCCGTAATAATCTTTCTTTTCCGGTTCAGTGTTCCACCCGGTTATGAGGTGCAGGTTAGGGGCGTCCACATCACAATCGGCATATGCCCGGGCTTCGGCAAGCTTAATAAAGGCGCTGGCGATGGTGGTTTTCCCGGTGCCCCCTTTGCCACTAAGAATCAGCAACTGTTTCATGCCGCACCTCCCCTCGTACTGCTTCCAAGATATCTACGAACAGCGCCGCATATTTTTCGCTCTCCGCGGCGGCAATACGGGCATTCGAATTCAACCTGCCAAGTTCCTGATCAAAGGGGATTCTCCCCAAAATCTTAATCTTCCTTTCCAAACAGAACTTCTCCGCCGGGTTTTCCCCGGCCAAACACTTGTTAAGCACCACCCCGAAGGGCTTTTTTAACAACCTGACCAGTTCGTAAACCATATTAAGGTTATGCACGCCAAAGATGGTGGGCTCGGCCACCAATATGCAGTAATCCGCATCTTTTATACTTTCCATCACTATACAAGCGCTGCCGGGAGGAGAGTCAAGAAAAATCTCTTTGCTTGCTTCCGGGTTTTCTTCAGCAAGCAACTTTTTTATAACCGGAACGCCCGAAGGCTCACCGGGGTTTAACATCCCCGTCAATACCCTCACAGGGCCGGCGGTCCCTTTTTGCACTATCCCAATGGCCCTCTCCTTTTCGGTCAGGGCCTTTTCCGGGCAGGTCATGATGCAGCCGCCGCAGGAGTGGCAGATCTCTTCAAAGACAATCAGTTCTTTGGCATAGGCGAGGGCGTTAAAATTACAGAATTCCACGCACTTGCGGCAGCCGTTGCAGCGTTCATTCTCCACCTGCGGGACTCTGACCGTCACTATTTCCTCCTGGACACCTTCAGGTTTAAAGAAGAGATGCCCGTTGGGTTCTTCAACATCGCAATCGATATATGTGGCGTTCTTCGCCACTGCGGCCAGGTTCACTGCGAGCAGTGTTTTCCCGGTCCCCCCTTTGCCGCTTAGCACAGCTATGCGCATATTACCGGCCCCCACGCCCGTGGAACCCGGCATGAAATTCTTTAAGCAAGGGAAGTTCCCCGGCGATAAAGGCTTCGATATTATCCTTGACCGCAGGCGAGGTGGTTTTATAGATTTCGATCTCCGCAGCCTGGAGGACCGCAGCGGCATTCCCCCCGCACCTGGGGGTCAATAAAGCACCCACGTTATTATCGATGATTGTTTGGGCTGCTTTAATCCCCGCACCGCCTGCACTTGCCACAGCGCTGTTATCCAGAAATGTGCTTTCTTTTGTTTCCGTGTCATAGATAAGAAAATAGGGAGTACGTCCAAAGGATGAGCAGACGTTCGCCGCCGAGGTTTTCTCCTCCACTGGAATTGCTATTCTCATAAAAAATCCCCCGTTCTTTTGTTTGATAGTTATTGGCATATGCTCTATTCTTATTATACCCTTATTGGCATATGTTCACAACTATTTTCTATAAAAAAAACGCCACCCTAGGAAATTCCTTGGGTGGCGATGGCGCTGAAGTCTAGGAAACATTTATAACACTCTTCTTCCGGTCACCTACAAACCCCTGATGACCTCTTCATCCAGTATTTTTTTCCGTTTCTCCCAATCCGGCATTAGTCCCCTTCAGCCTCTTTAACTCCCCGAGCACCGCGTGATATTCTTCATCAAGGGCCTCAAGATCGTCTTTTGGCGAAGCCAGCGCCAGGCGTCCCACGATCTCCGCCAACCGGTTTTCCAGGAGGCTGATTTGGGCCTGTATTTCTTCCTCTCCTTTTTGCCCGGCCGCTGCATCCTTTTGGGCCAGGAATTCCTCATACGTCCCATGGAAGGTTTTAATTTTATGATCCTCAATCGTCATAATCTGGTCTGCAACCGCACTGATCAACCGGCGGTCATGGGAGACCAGCAATAGGGTTTGGTCATATTCACCCAGTACTTCCTCCACCACTTCCAGCGAATTTAAGTCCAGGTAATTCGTGGGTTCATCCAGAATTAAAAGGTTTAAGTCTTTTAAAAGCATTTTCGCAAAGGAAACCTTAACCCGTTCACCGCCGCTCAAGACACCCACCGGTTTAAAGACATCCTCCCTTTTCAATAACAACCTGGCCAGCAGGGTCCGGGCAAAGGACTCCTCATACCTGCTCTCAGCCATGACATTCTCAAGGATGGTCAGGTTTTCATCCAAGATCTCCATCTCCTGGCTGAAGTAACCGATTTCAGCGCCGGGGGCAATCCTGATCCCGTCCTCCCGGTTCATGATCATCTTTAGCAAAGTGGTTTTCCCGGACCCGTTCGGGCCCAGCAAAGCAACCTTGGCGCCGTTGGTAATGACAAACTCCGCGTCCTCAAAAATGACCAGGTCGCCGTAGCTTTTGTTGAGATTACGGCCCTCAATAACTACTTTGCTATAGAGCCTTTTCCCCTCCTGTATATCCAGTTTGAGGACCTCTTGTTTTTTGGGTTTTTCCTTAATCTCCAACTGCCTTATCCTGGCCTCAATGCTCTTTACCGAACGTTCCAGCGCCGCCTTGCCCTTTTGGCTGCCCATCTTGTGCAGCCGTGCCTCGGAATTACCCATCCTCTTTGGTGTTTTCTTGATCGAGCGGGCTTTCTGCCGGAGCGCAACGGCCGCCCGTTCCAGCCGTTTTTTCTCGGTTAGATACCGCTCATACTCAAATTGGGCCCTTGCTCTTTCTTCCGCCTTTTGCGCGCTATAGGCGCTGTAGTTGCCATTATACAGCTGGACTTTGCCATCCTCGACCTCCAAAATCCTATTACAAAGCTGATCAAGAAAATCCCGGTCGTGAGAGATAATCACAAAGGCCCCCTGGAACTCGGAGAGCCGCCTTTCCAGGAGTTCTATACCTTCCAAGTCAATATTACTCGTCGGCTCGTCGGCAAAGAGTAGCGGGTAGTCCGCCTCAAAACTTGCAGCCAGTTTAAACCTGGTTTTTTCCCCGCCGCTCATTGTTTCGCTCCAGACTGTTGCCACCCCAAATTTGGAGGCCATCTCCGGGCTGATCCTCTTTTTCTCCGCCGGCGCCAACTGGGAAACATAGGCGCATTTTGTATAGAGCTTAACCCACCCCTCATCCGGTTCCAACCTTTGGCTCAAGATATTAAGCAGGGTGGTTTTCCCGGCGCCGTTCGCCCCCACCACGCCAATGCGGTCGCCGGCATAAATCCGTAAACCCTCCAGATCGACCACTAACCGGTCGCCAAAAGCCTTCTTTATCTTCCCGCACTCCAGTAGTAAAATAAAAACCCCCTCCTTGAGAAACTGGAGAGGATAGTAACTCGAAGAGTATAAATTTTCTCTGCCAAACCAAAAGCAGGTGGGAAAAACCCCATAACTTGCCGGCAGGTTTATCCCCGTCTCCTGCGCATCAGCAGCTATCGATACTATCCACTCACAGTTAATAAAATGGCAAACAGAAAACAGAGCCATTCGCTTTAATGACTCTTAAAAGTTTTATTCAACTGCTCTCGTGAGTGGATTAGTTAAACATTTACCGCTGATACCTTACCCTTTCTGTGTATTGGTTCTTCCAGACACTATTATAAAGGGTACAGGCCGGGGATGTCAATTGAACGACTACTTGATCTCCAAACACTTTTAATAGTATGATCGGGTAAACAGGCCAACATGCTAATTTTGGCAGGTGATAACAATGATCGCATTAAAACAAGACCAATCGGGTTTATGGAGTCTGCCGGGCCTTGTTGAACCGGACCATTCTTCAGGCCAAGTCATCCTGGACCGCGCCATTCTGCCACGGGCAGCGGCACAGATCGTTTTTGGACGGGGCTTGGCCCAGGAACTCCTGCCAGGTATAATTGCAGAGGCCCCCTCGACCCTTGTTGTCGCCGGTACGTCCAGCTCCAAAGCCCCGGCAATCCAAGGGATATTGGCGCGCCTCACGCAGTTCCCGGCGCAGGCCCATATCTTCCAGGTTCAAGGCCGCGCCGACCACCGGGCGATCCGCCGGGGGATTGAGTTGTTACATAAATCCCAAGCCCGGCAAGTGTTGGTAATTGGCGGCGGAACCACCCTTGATGTGGGTAAGGCCATTGCCGGCCTGGCCGCGCAGGAAGGCGGGACGGAGATCGCCGCCTTTCAGCGGGGAGAAAAATCGATCAACCCGGAAGCGGCTTTACCCTGGATTGCCGTGCCAACCACCTCCGGTACCGGTTCGGAAAGCACGAACAATGCCGTGATTGAACTGGGTGAAGAGAAACGCAGCATTAGAAATATCCCGCCGCCAAGAATGATCATCGCCGACCCAAGCCTTACCGATTCCCTGCCCCTTCCCGCCACAATAATTGCGCTGGTCGACGCCCTGGCCCAGTCCCTCGAAGCCATTACCAATGCCGCGGCAACACCGGAAACACAAGCCTTGGGGATTGCCGCCTTTCTCAACCTTGCGCAAGGCTTGAAGGCAATAATGGCAGCCGGCGGGGAGAGGCCCCGGGGCAATGAACCCCCTGCAGATACCGGCAATACTGGAGAATTAAATACAACCCCGGCTGAAAAAACGGCCATTGATCCGCAAATCCGGGAGACCCTCAGCTGGGGCAGTCTCTTGATGGGGTTTGCCTTTGCCCATGCGGGTTTGGGCCTGCCCCATGCCTTGGTCCATTTCTGTATGAAATATGGTCTTGCCCACGGCCATATGGTGGGGATCCTGCTCGCCCCCGGGCTGGCCGTCCAAGCGCAGCAGGATCCGGCGACCGCCCTGCGGCTGGCCCGGGTCGCGGAGGCCTTCTTCAACCCGGCTCAGGAAAAGACAATTACCCTTCACTTCGATGACGAGAAAACGGCCCCGGCAAACACGGGAGCCGGCAGGTTCTTGGCCTGGTTGGACCAGGCTGTCACCGGATTATTTACCCGGCTGAATCTGGCGACCTCGCTTCAAGAAGCCGGTCTGAGCCCTGCCGACCTGGACTGGATCGCCGCCCAGGAGTATGCCTTGGGCGCCTCCTTTGCCATCCCCAAACGCCGGGCGACCATAGACGAACTTCGAACGGCGCTCCAAAAGGCCTGGTCTAAACAGTGGAACTAGCATCGGGGAATTGACTCTGTTTATAGAGCGCTTATAAAGCATGTTGGCCAGGTTTGTTTTTTAGAATAACAAAGACAGCGTCCCGGCGACAATCAGGACCAAGCCGCTCAAGGACTTCCAGGTCAGTTTCTCCTTGAGGACGAAATAGGAGAAGGCGATGGTAAAGACGATACTCAACTTGTCAATCGGCACGACGACACTGGCCGGCCCGGTCTGGAGCGCCCGGTAATAACATAACCAGGAGCCGCCCGTGGCAAAGCCGGAGAGGATTAGGAAAATCCAGCTTTTTTGGTCAATCTCCTTAATCGTTTTTTCTTTCTTGGTCATAAAGACAATAAGCCAAGCCATAACCAGAACAACGACCGTCCGGATGGCGGTCCCCAGGTTGGATTCAATCCCTTCAATCCCCACTTTCCCGAGGATAGCGGTTAAAGCGGCAAAAATGGCGGCGCCAAAGGCGTAAACCAGCCATAAGTTGCTTTGCGGGCCGGCGCCGGTTACCCCGCTGGTTTTCTCACTGCCTGTCCCACTGAGTGCCCTCCCTGTTACCCCGCTGGTTGCCTCTTTTTTCTTGTGCACCATGAGGTAGGTCCCGCCCCCGATTAGGAGCATCGCCACCGCTTTAAGGAGCGTGATCTCTTCCCCCAATAAGACAATGGCCAAAATCATTGTTAACACCGTGCTTGATTTATCAATCGGTGTTACCTTGTTCACATCCCCCATTTGCAGGGCTTTGAAATAGCAAAGCCAGGAGGCGCCGGTCGCAAAACCGGATAAGATGAGAAACAATAATGTCCTGCTACTGACATCGGCCAGTGTCCGCTGGGAACCGACAATAAATACCATCAGCCAGGAAAAAAGGAGCACGACTATTGTCCGGATGGCCGTCGCCACGTTGGAATCGGTGTTTCTAACACCAATTTTGGAGAGAATAGCCGTCAACCCCGCAAAAATCGCCGATCCAAAGGCAAACAAAACCCACATCAGCGCAACTCTCCTTTCTTTTTTAGTTTATTTTCCTAGTTATCTTCCCCAACTCTACCCTCAACCGTTCCGCGTTTGTCTTTTCTTATTCTTGTTTTCTTATTCAAATTGCGTGCGGTAAAGCTGAGCGTAAATCCCGTTTCGCGCCATTAATTCTTCGTGGGTCCCCTCTTCCGCAATGCCATCCTCCGCCAGCACCAGGATGCGTTTGGCATTTTTGATGGTGGACAAGCGATGGGCGATGACAAAGGTGGTCCGGTTTTTCATCAATTCCTCCATGGACTCCTGGACCACTTTTTCACTCTCGCTGTCCAGGGAGGAAGTGGCTTCGTCAAAGATCAGGATGGGCGGGTCCTTCAGAAAAACCCGGGCAATGCTCAACCGTTGTTTTTGCCCGCCGGAGAGCTTTATCCCCCGCTGGCCGATGTCCGTGTTGTAACCTTCAGGAAGCTCACAGATGAAATCATGGGCGTTGGCTTTTTTCGCCGCCTCCACCACCTCTTCCTCTGTGGCATCGGGTTTGCCGTACTTGATATTCTCCAGCACCGACCCGGCAAAGAGATAGACATCCTGCTGGACAAGGCCGATCTTTTTCCGCAAGGACTTCAACTTGATCTCCCGGAGGTCGATCCCGTCCAGGGTAATCCGCCCCTCCGTCACCTCGTAAAACCGGGGGATAAGACTGCACAGGGTGGTTTTGCCCACCCCCGACGGGCCGACCAGAGCCACATATTCCCCGGGCGCCACTTTGAGGTTGATATGGGAAAGGACATTTGCCTGCGTTCCCGGGTAACGGAAGGAGACGTCGATAAACTCTATCTCCCCCTTTACCTCCGGCAAATCGACGACATGCGGGGAATCGACAATATCCGGGGCGATCTGGAGCAGCTCGTAAAAGCGGTCAAACCCCGAGAGGCCGTTTTGGAACTGTTCGCCGAAGTTCACCAGTTTTTTTATGGGGTCTAAAAAAGTATTGATATACAACAAAAAGGTGACCAGGTCCACCGTGTCAACCTGGCCTCCCCGGATCAATAAGGAAGCGGCAACCACGACAGCCATGTAGATCAATGAATTAAAAGCGTTGATCCCGCTGTGATACCGCCCCATATAATAGTAGCTGTCCTTCTTGCTCTCCACATACCTGCGGTTATTGTACTGGAATTTCTCCAGTTCCAGGTCTTCGTTGGCAAAAGACTTGACCACCCGGATACCGGAAATACTGTCTTCTATCCCCGCATTAATCCGGGCAATTCGCGCCCGGTTCCTCCGGAAAGCCCGGCGCATCTTTATATTGTAGCGGTAGGCAAAGAAGATCATCAGCGGGATGAAGCTGAAAATGATCAGGGTTAATTTGGCGTTGATCGTCATTAAAATAATAAAAGAACCGGTCAGTTTGACGGCGGAGATCAGCAAATCCTCCGGGCCGTGGTGGTACAGTTCGGTGATCTCAAAGAGGTCGTTGACAATACGCGACATGAGCTGCCCGGTCTTCTGGTTGTCGTAAAAACTAAAGGAGAGCTTCTGCAGGTGCTCAAAAAGCTCTTGCCTGAGGTCGGACTCCATTTTCGCGCCCATCAGATGCCCATAATAGGTGATAAAAAAGTTGCAGTAATATTCGACTATTATCATTGCGACCATGATCCCGGCAACAAAGAGAAACGGGGCAAGCGCCTGCGGGGAAGGTTGCAGCAGGTTGAGGGCGATATACCGGACAAGCAGGGGAAAAGCCAGATTGGTCCCGGAGGCGGTTAAAGCGCAAACCATGTCAATGGTGAAAATTTTAAGGTACGGCCGGTAATAGGAGAGGAATTTCTTCATCTTTGGACTCATCTACTGCTTCCTCCAAGTTCACATAAAACTAATAGCTCCTCCATTAAGCATTATATCACTTTCAATCATTATTGTCTTCTATGCTGTTCCCGCGCGTTAGAATGGGTCGTGATTTAAAATAAACCCGGGAAGGCGGATTCGCCTTCCCGGGCGTTTATCTTAAAGGACTCCGGTTCGCCGGGGACTTTGCATGCATCACCGGTTCCATCAAATTATTCGATAGTAAGCCCTGCCTTTCCACAGCTATTCCTTTAAAAGCTCCTTTATGGCTTTGGCCAGCACCTCCGGATCTTTATGATAAATCTTTGCCATCTTTACAACCCTCTTTACCAACTCTCGATCTTCGGCGGAAATATTACACAAGAATAGCGAGTTTTTAATTTTTTCTTCAGAGAAATCCCCATACAATTTCCCTATTGCTGCATTTAAAAAAGCCGGGGAGAGCAACCGAACATTGAGAAAGGACAATTCCACCTTTTTCCCTTTCTCCAAAGCTTCCCTGATTTTCTTATAAACCTTTTCGCCGTCTTTTGCCAAAACACAAAGGGAATTGCCGACAATGCCGTAGACACTGATTTTAACCGGCTCCATCGCCCCGCCCTCCTTTCCACCGGAGTTTTTTATTCCTTCACATGCGTTTCACAGACGTCAAACATGGTCTTGATGTGGTCGTCATCCAGTGAGTAATAGGCCATTTTCCCATCACGCCTGTACTTGATCAACCGGGTTTGCCTCAATGTTTTCAGGTGATGGGAGATTGCCGGTTGCGACATGTTTAAAAGGGCGGCCAGATCGCATACGCACATCTCCGAGAGCAGAAGGGCGTTGATGATTTTTAAACGTGTAGGATCGCTTAATGCCTTAAAGGTCTCGGCCATATGAAAGAGGCTTTCATCGTCGGTCATTTCTTTTTTTACCTGTCTCAATATGTCTTCATGGATGATGGTAATATCGCATAAGGCGCTTTCCCTCTTTTCAGCCGGCATGCTACCCCCCCCTTGGCGAAAAGATTTTTTAGTTTTTCCCGTTTAGTAACCGCATTGCGTTGAGCACCGCTATGATCGTAACCCCCACGTCCGCGAAGACCGCTTCCCACATTGTAGCCACGCCCAGTGCCCCCAAGACGAGGAAGACGGCTTTAATCCCCACGGCGAAAAGGATATTCTGGGTTACAATCCTCCTGGTTCTTCTGGCGATTTTTATCGCCGCCGCGATCTTTGACGGTTCATCGGTCATGATCACAACATCGGCGGCCTCAATCGCCGCGTCCGAACCCAGGCCGCCCATGGCCATGCCGATGTCGGCCCTTGCCAGGACCGGCGCGTCGTTAATCCCATCGCCCACAAAGACTATCTTCCCCTTGCGCGACTTTTTCCCTTCTAGATCTTCAATTTTTTCCACCTTATCCGCGGGCAAAAGTTGCGAATGCACGTCGTCTATGCCCAACTTCTCGCCGATCTTCTCCGCGACCGGCTTTACGTCGCCGGTCAGCATAACCGTTTTTGCAACGCCAAGGGCCTTCAACTCCTTAATGGCATTGGCTGCATCCTCTTTCACTTCATCGGCAATGACGATATTGCCCGCGTATTTTTTATCGATTCCCACATGGACCACAGTACCTAACGTATCCACATCATTGTAGTTAATATCTTCACTTGCCATCAACCTGGTATTGCCGGCAAGGACCTCTTTACCGTCGACAATAGCCTTGATCCCCTGCCCTGCGACTTCCTGGTAGCCCGTAACCCGGTTTTTCTCTATTTCCCCTTTGTATGCCCGGATAATCGAATGGGCAATCGGGTGGTTTGAATAGCTCTCCGCATAGGCCGCGTATTCGAGCAGTTCTTCACCGGTAAATCCATTTTCCGGATTTACCTGGGTAACCTGGAAGAGGCCCTTGGTCAGGGTGCCGGTCTTGTCAAAGACAACGGCCTCCACATGGTTCAATGCCTCCAGGTAGTTCCCGCCTTTTACCAGTATCCCCTTCTTGGCGGCCCCGCCAATGCCGCCGATGAAGCCCAATGGTATTGAAAGCACCAGTGCACAGGGGCAGGATACCACCAGGAACACCAGGGCCCGGTAAACCCACTGGGAGAAGGTGGCTCCCGGGACAACCAGGGGCGGTATCACCGCAAGGGCCAGGGCGCCAAAAACGACAACCGGCGTGTAGTAGCGGGCAAATTTTGTGATGAATTTTTCGGTCGGGGCTTTTCTGCTGCCGGCATTCTCCACCAGGTCCAAGATTTTTACCACGGTGGATTCGCCAAACTCCTTTGTCACTTCAATCGTCAAGACCCCGCTCTTGTTGATGAACCCGCTCAAAACCTCGCTTCCCGGTTCCAGTTCACGGGGAACGGATTCACCGGTCAACGCTGCTGTGTCAACCAGCGAAGTCCCCTCGATGACCTTACCGTCCAGGGGGACTTTTTCTCCCGGTTTGACAAGGATAATATCGCCAACCCTTACCGCTTCGGGTGATACTCTTTTCAACTCGTCACCGGCCTTAAGGTTGGCATAATCAGGCCTGATATCCATTAAGGCGCCGATTGACTTCCGGGAATGGTCAACAGCCATATTCTCAAAGACCTCTCCCAACAGGTAGAACAGCATGACAGCGACGCCCTCCGCATATTCGCCAATGGCGAAAGCGCCAATCGTCGCCACGCTCATCAGGAAGTACTCATTGAAGAGATCGCCCCGGGCGATTCTCTTTACCGCGCCTAAAACAACTCTTCCCCCGACTATAATGTAGCTTGCAAGGAAGATTATGAGGCCAAGCCAGTCCGGGGATTTAAACACCAGCCCGGCGGCAAAGAGCACCCCGCCCAGCACAAGCCGGTTTATTTCTTTTTTCCGGTTCCTCCTGATCTCTGTTTCATTTATTCCCGCTCCGGCGGGGTCTGCCCCGAGAATGACCTTAACATCCGGCTCAAGCTTTCTTACGATGGCCGTCACTTCAGTAAAAATTCTCGTGAACTCCTTCTTGTCTGCAGCTTCAAGCGTCAGTTTTTTCGTAACAAAATCAACCGCCGCATTTTTCACGCCCGGGATCTCCCTGGCCTGCGCCTCAATCTTTGCAGCGCAGCCGGCACAGGCAAGGCCCTCAAGGATCAATACTCTCTTGGTTCCTGCGTCAACAGTTTTTTCTCCTGGTACAACGCCAGGCTCGTATTTCTGCTCATGCTCATTCTCATGTTCATGCTTGTGCCCTTGTACCAAAGGCCCAACCTGTTCAAAGATATTCAAGTAGTCAGTCTCCGGTCCGGTTTCTAAAGCCAGTCTTTTGTCGAGTAGAAGATCTCTTTTTCTCATTTTGCTCCTCGCGTTCATATAAAAGATTAAGCATGTGCTTAATTGTTATCTTAATATTTCCCCCTTTGCTTGTCAATACCTAGATTGAAAAAACCACGCCGGGTTTGGCGTGGTTAAACTAATTCCGGGAAAGGCGCCACCCATTTTCCCAGGCCAACAGCAATCCATCCCATTCAGAACACAGAACCGTCTCCGTACTTTCACCGCGGAATAATCCGATTCATTCAAAAACTCGGCTTTTCCCAAGTCCGGCAGAGAAGAAGGTTCCCACCAGGGAGCAAGAACCACATTTTTATGGATTTCTTCCGGAGGTACGCCTATGCCATGGAAGCAGATCTCTTTTTCTGTTGAGCCGAATCTCTTCATCCCATTGATGATTGTTGCATAATCCATAATAACACCAGCCTACACAAAGATAATTATCTGGACGGCCATGGGGTACCATCCAGTTCTTCACCCAAAAGGCTTGCCGCTTACCCTTCTCACTAACCGGCAAAACTCATCCCAGTTCTCCGGGAAGTTGTTGTCTCCAGATTTTCGTATGCTCCGGCCATCTCTTTTAAATTCAACACTCCACTGTGTTCCGTCACAAACTCCGGGGTTTTCATATTTGGATTTCCAATTTAGAACATTGATTTCCTTCAAGGATTCTATAAACTTAGCAAGAGTATCTTTTCTTATTGTTTTTTCGTAATAATCATCTTTTCCGGAATAACCAGCAAAAAAACGCCTCCAGGTTAATAACCTGCTATCAAAATCTATTTCAACATCATAAGAAACGCCAGGATAGCCTCCAACGTAAGCCTCGATTCCCTTGATTTCATTATAGGCATGATCCATCGCCACCGATTTACCTCCTTTTCTAATAAAAAAACCTATACTTGAAATAGTTGAGTCCGTATAATGGTGTAAAAATGGTTTTCTGAAAAAATAGGAGA
>ERZ773359.39-NODE-39-length-137444-cov-12.580643_pt1 | contig 137444 bp, 136 predicted proteins | sample MGYA00374955_ERZ773359 | MGnify/ENA primary metagenome ERZ773359 (study PRJEB29098, sample SAMN04486028) | biogas fermenter metagenome | study: EMG produced TPA metagenomics assembly of the Biogas fermentation microbial communities from Germany - Plant 4 DNA1... | reverse complement strand
GATGCCCTGCTTTTGTTTTGAAAATAGGCCTTGCCATAGTATTGGTTATAATAATTCGCCATTTTTACTGCACCTGCCTTTAAATTTAATTTTTATTTTTTGTCAGGTTGTTTATTACTATCCTGTTTACTAATATTTGATATTGAGTTTCTCATTTGAGTGTCGGATATTATGTTCTGCATATTGTAGTAATCCATAACTCCAAGCTTTCCCTCACGAAGTGCAGTTGCCATTGCTTTTGGAACTTCTGCCTCTGCTTCAACAACTTTGGCTCTCATCTCCTGAACCTTTGCCTTCATCTCCTGCTCTCTGGCAACAGCTATTGCTCTTCTCTCTTCTGCCTTAGCCTGAGCAATACGCTTATCGGCTTCGGCCTGGTCGGTTTGCAGTTGGGCACCTATATTTCTGCCTACATCAATATCAGCTATGTCAATGGAGAGAATTTCAAAAGCAGTTCCTGCATCAAGCCCTTTTTCAAGAACTGTTTTAGATATTGCATCGGGGTTTTCAAGAATTTCCTTATGGGATTCGGCAGAACCAAAGGTGGTTACAACACCTTCACCTACGCGGGCGATAATGGTTTGTTCACCTGCGCCTCCTACTAAGCGGTCGATGTTTGCCCTAACTGTAACTCTCGCTTTTGCCTTCAATTCAATTCCGTCTTTTGCAATGGAAGCAATAATCGGTGTTTCTATAACTTTTGGGTTTACGCTCATCTGTACTGCTTCAAGCACATCCCTGCCGGCAAGATCTATTGCTGCCGCTCTTTCAAATCCGAGAGGAATATTTGCACGCTGTGCTGCGATTAAGGCATTAACAACCTTGTCCACATTACCACCCGCAAGATAGTGTGCTTCAAGCTGGTTAATTGAAACATCAAGCCCGGCTTTCTGAGCCTTAATTAATGGGTTTACTATCCTTGATGGTGTAACCCTCCTGAGTCTCATACCTACAAGGGTTATAATTCCAACCCTGACACCGGCTGCTGCCGCTGAAATCCATAAACCAACGGGAACAAAGCTGAAAAGCAATGATAAGAATAAGACAATAGCAACAATTATAACAAAAATTGCAATCATGCTTCCTGGCATATACAAAACCTCCTTAACAGAATTCAAATTAAATAATATAGGGTTTAAAACTCATTTGCGGGCAAAAAAGACTGTTTAATACTTTATTATGTTATTAAATTGATTTAACAACTATTCTGCGCCCTGCAACTTCAGTAATTCTTACTTTTGTGTTTTTGGGAATGTATTCACCTTCACTGACAACGTCCAGTCTTAATCCATCAAACTCGGCTGTGCCTGAAGGCCTTAAAACTGTAAGAGTTGTTCCTTCCTTACCGACAAAATATTCGAGATCATCGGTTCCAATATACCCGGCATTTTTAGTTAATGACTCGTTCAGAATCAGGGTTTTCGACAACCGTCCCTTTGTTGCCGAACGCAGAATTATTTGTAATGCCACACCCAGAATAATGAGTAAAAGCACTATCATAACAAGCGCCTCAAATGGGGTTGAGGCAGTCAGGATAATTCCCGCTATCAGCAAAACGATGCCAATCCCGCCCGAAACGCCAAACCCGGGAGTAAACATTTCAATTATTAGCAGAACCAGACCTAAAAGAAGAATTACCATCTGATATATTTGCATTCCATCCAAAAAACTAAACACATTCATTTACAGCACCCCCTCTTAATGGTTATTCCTCTAATTACATTATATTCTTAATATCTGTTAATTAAAGTTAACCCGCTAAATCATACAGTTTTCCGGTTCAAATGTCGTTTTTATCTGGATTCAGTTGTTCTGGTGGCAATTATTTTGGCACATATACTGTAAATACAGTCCAGTTATTATCTCTTTCCACTTTAATTTTACCGTTGTATTTTTGCATAATCTTCTTTGTTATAGCCAGCCCCATACCTTCGCCATTTTTTTTGGTTGTAAATCCTGGTTCAAATATTCTGTCTATAATGTTTTCAGGTATTCCGGATAATAATAAAAGCTTCCAAATCTTCTTTTAATTCAATCTGTAAAAGCCTGCTGTCAGGTTTTTCACAAAGCTCTGAAATTGCATTATCTATAATATTCCCAAGTATCCTGCACAACTCCCATGAAGGAACAGGAGGATTTTCAAAAGGGGAAGAGACAAGGATTTCAGTATTTATCCGGTTTTCCTCGCAAGTCATTAGCTTTGCCTGCAACAGGGCATTAACAGCAGGGTTTGCGGTTTTTAACACACGGCTGACAGTATATCATTATATACTTTATTAATATAGTTCCGTGCTTCACCATATTCATCCATCTCTATTAAACCATAAACGACCTGAAGATGATTTAAAAAATCGTGTCTTTGTGCCCTTAAGGAATTGTACAGGTTTTCAACCGAATCTAAGGCTTCCTTTATCATAATGTTCTGCAGATTGACGTCTATTATATGGTAAATATCACGCATGGAGAAAAAAACAGCCACAAATGACAGGACGGTAATTGATATAATAAATATCTGTTCACTGACATCAGAATCTGAAAAGAACGATTTGGGTGAAAAAAACAAATATAAAAGTAAAGCTATTAAAGCAGCAATTTGCATTATGTCTGTAAACAGTGTAATTATTACAGCCTTTCTTATTTTAAAGCGTATAGCTTTCACAAACTCCAACCCCTGAAGGATAATTAATTTTTATATGCATACCGGCTTTTATCTAATTATAGCACAGTTTGCAGAAAGGTACATTTGGAGTTTGCAAATCTGCCAGTGTATTAAGCACCTATCGTATGATTATCGGGTATCACAATGGGTTCAAGTTTTGGAAAATCGTACTGATTTATCCCGATATTTTTCAGAAATTCTATCGCGCCGTTCAGATTTTTTCTAAATGTAAGACCTTCCCCGCGCATAGCCATTATCAGCTGATTGTTTTCCCATTCAAGAAAACGAATATAATTCTCTCTTTCCCGTAAATAAGGCTTAAGCTTGTCCTTATAGTCCGGATTGTCAAGGATTTCAGAACATATAAAGAAATTGCAAACATATGATCGATAACGTGGTGAAAGTGTGCAACCCGAACCAGAACGGACAAAAGGGCATGTCCTGAAAAAGACAGAAGTATCTGTAACGTTACCACCCAAGGGTACAAGGCCATCCTTCATCATTTTTTCGTGAAGTATTATATCGTAACTTCCTTTTACAAGAATATGATCATCATGTATAACAGTATCAGGCATGCTGATAATACTGTCCAATACGGCCAATCCTTCTTCCGAATGGCACATTCTTTGGATCTCCACAGGGTAAAACTTGGGAGAGTAATAGCAGCAACCCCTGTTTTTTATTTGGCTTAAGCTAACACCTATTAAGCTTGAGCACCGTGAACACCCACTGTAAGCAAGACGTGGAATTCCCTCATCAAAATCTATATATATAAAAGCCATATTAACCCTCGATTTCATAACAAAGTCGTGTCAAAAAGAGAAATAATGGAGAATAAGCCATATTCAGAAAGCAAACGCCACATAAAGGCATAAAAAATTATATAAACTGTATTTATACCAAATCAATGACGATTTTTTCCGACATGGTTTGATTTTTTTAAACAATATTTCTCTTGCTTTTCTTTTCTTTTATTTCTTCAAAAATCTATTAATTTTGGATTTCAACATAAAAGGCATTATAGAGGGTTTAACTTGCCTTAAATATTATTTGGTATATAATATTTTAAGGAGGGGTTTACAAAATGCAGGCATCGAATTTCTATCCAATTTCTCTTGATGAAATAGAAGCAAGAGTTGCTAAAAGGTTTAAAAAAAATAAAACTCAAAGATTTGAAGATAACGAATCTCTTGATAATGTAAAAGAAATAATAAACGAGTTTGGTGAAAAGATAATACGGGTTGACGGGGAAATTCCCATAGATTTACCTGTTCAAAATGAGGATAGGTTTTTGTTTATCAGTTATGATCAGTCAAGTTTAACACATGGTTTACATAAATATCCCGCTAAATTTTTCCCGGAATTGCCCCGATGGCTGATTAAGCGTTATTCAAAAAAAGGAGATTTAATTATTGACCCGTTTTCAGGAAGTGCCACAACAAATGTAGAAGCGCTACTGGCAGGCAGGCATTCTGTAGGTATAGATGTTTCACCTTTTTCCAGATTTATTGCTAAAGTGAAAGTAACTCCCTTGGACGAATCTGAACTGGAAGACTGCAAAAACAGAATGATGAGTATGTTGGTTAAATATAATCCTGGAAAAGTGTCAGCTCTTGATATACCTTCTTTTCCTTATCGTGACAACTGGTTTAATAAAGAAATTGTTTTTGAACTTGCATATATTAAAAAATGTATTGAGAATCTTGATACTAATGAGGATATAAAAGATTTTTTCAGAGTTTGCTTTTCATCAATTATTCGGTCTGTCTCAAATGCAGATGATAATTGTACCAGAACGGTAATTCGTAAAAAGCTCAACAAGGTTGTGAATCCCTCTGATGCACTTGTAAAGTTTGCAGAGGCAATACTTACCAATGTATCTAAAATGACAGAATTTTCCCGTTTATGTCCTGATAATATAAATGTCACTTTTCCTGATAATATGGATGCCAGGGATATAAAATATGAAAAGGAGACATTTGATCTTGCACTGACTTCTCCACCTTATGCAAATGCAGTTGATTACCCAAGAACGCATCAACTGGAAACATACTGGCTGGAGTTTGCTCGAGGGTCCCTTACTCCATTAAAGAAAAAGCAGATTGGGACAGAGAGTGTGTCGGCTAAAGATTATAGGGAATTACATCTGATTGGGGTAAAAGCGGCTGACGAAGTTATTACAAAGATATACAATAAAGACCCGCGCCGTGCTTATATTGCGTATAAATATTTGAAGGATATGCAGAAGAATTTGCAGGAAGTTTATAAAGTTCTGAAATATAATGGCAAATACATAATAGTTGTTGGAAATAACAGAATTCGGGGCGAAGTATTTGAAAACTGGAAATATATACTAGCCATGGCCGAAAAAGTTGGATTCAGGTTAGAGAATTATTTTGCATCAGAAATCATTAAGCATTTTATTAAAGTTCCGCGGGAAGAGCGGATTGATACAGATTGGGTTCTGGTGCTGAATAAAGAATGAGTATGGAAGGAGATGCAGTGGGTTGAGCAGCGATGAATTGAGGGGACGACAGGCCTCTGTAGACGGGTTTGCCCATGAATATATAACTGTCGGAATACTGATGAAGAAATATCAAAACGTATCCCTTGTTGATCTGCCCCTGTCCCCTTATGATGTGATTGTTGTATTTAAAGCAGAAGATGGCTCGGAAGATATTATTCGTGGGCAGATTAAAACTGCAAAAGCTTCTATAAGTTTTACCGGCGGAACCAGGGGTGGTGTTGACAGAGCATATATATCAGGTGTTAAAGAGTATATTCAAACAACAAAAACATCTGACGTGGTAATTGGATTAACTCCTCTGTCCAACAACTCCTTTGATCTATATTTTGTTCCCACAGTTTTAATTGAAAAATTAAGTCAAAAAAGTATTTCTATAAACAGAATACAGGCATTGAAAAACAATTATGAAATCTTTGAGAGATGTAAAGACAGAGATTTTGTACTTAATAAATGCAAAGAGTATGGTATATTGTAATTAATCTATATTTAAGTCAAATCAATATAGTGAATAAATCATGTAAAGACCATTTCAAGGCTTCGAAGGCTTGACTTCATTAAACTATATGATATTATTGATATGCAACATCTAAATATTAAAACTAACGTCATCTCCAAATTCCTTTAGGAAGCGGGGGACCCGTTTTTGGGGTGAAGCCTGTGCATCAGGCAGGGCAACTTGGGTGCCCTAACCCGTCAGCTAACCTCGCAGGAGTTATCCAAGCGTTGTGTCTTTGTCGTTATGATAGGCCGGCGCTTTTTTTTGTGGGAAAATCCGGCTGTGCATAAATATCTTACAGGAGTGGTTTTTTTGAAAATATCATGGAAGCGATTACAGGGTGATATAATAGGTGGAATTACCGCAGCGGTTGTAGCACTTCCTCTTTCGCTGGCTTTTGGAATTGCCAGTGGGGCGGGTGCCGAGGCCGGCTTATATGCATCAATTTTCGGAGGACTTACCGCGGCTTTATTTGGCGGGTGTGGTGTACAGATTACCGGCCCTACAGGCGCAATGATAGGAGTTTTGGTGGCCATTGTCAGCCAGTATGGCGTAGGGGGTATGCTACTGGCCGGTGTATTGGCAGGTTTGATGCAGATTGTTTTCGGCTTGTTTCGTTTCGGTAAATTTGTAAAATACCTGCCTCAACCGGTAATCGCAGGCTTTACGAACGGAGTATCAATATTATTTTTTATGACAGCCATCGATGATGCCAGAAAGACTCTTTCTATTACTGTGATTACTGCTTTGTCGATCGTTTTGGCAATACGTTTTTTAAAAAAGGTGCCGGAATCTTTGTTTGGGCTTACTGTTGGTATAATTGCCAACGAGCTTTTCATTAAAAGCCCGCATGTTGTTGGTACTCTTTCCCTTCGTGCACCTAAACTGGCTTTTGACATCATGCCTCTTGGTAATATCGGTCATTTAATTATACCGGCCTTTACTATTTGTCTTTTAGGCAGCATCTCAGCTTTGCTATCCGCAGAGGTTACAGATGAAATGGTTGGTGCCCGGCATGACAGTAACAAGGAGCTTATAGGCCAGGGGTTGGGGAATATTGTATCTTCGTTGCTCGGCGGTTTACCCGTATCCGGGGCTGTGGCCCGTTCGGGAGTTAATGTACATAGCGGGGGACGAACTCGCTTATCTGGTATCCTGCATTCTATCTTTCTGCTGATTTTGGTTCTGATTCTTGGTCCGATTGTCAGACGTATACCTTTAGCCTCATTGGCAGCAATTCTGATGATTGCTTCACTACGCACGGCTGATTGGAAAAGTTTGAAGCTTATGTCACGCGCCCGTTGGAGTTATGGGGCAATTATGACTGTTACCACTGTTCTGACAGTGATACGGGATTTAACCATTGCAGTGGCAGTAGGAGTTGTTTTATCGGGAATTTTTGCACTGGCTGAGTTGGCTTCTTCACCTCGTGTAAAAACAATCGGGGAGAAAATTATTGAATCATCTGTCAGCTCTTTTCACCCTGATGTTGATATAATTGCTTTTCATGGACCTTTGTTTTTTACCGGAGTAGAGCATATGAGGCGCTGTGTGAGCGAAGCATCTGAAAAACCAATTCTGGTATTTGATTTCTCTGATGTAGCCTTTATAGATGAAACCGGAGCTCTTGCAGTTAAAGACCTGGCTTGCCGGCTTAAGGCCGAAGGTAAGCGAGTATATATAGGAGGGCTTAGCAGAAAGCCTTTAAGAATATTGATGAGAATGGGTGTGGTAGACAATTTGGGCAGGAATTGTGTGTACAAAAGCTTGAACAGGGCTGTAAAAAGAGTATCAGACGAGGCAACTCAGGCTGAGCCCTTTGAACATGTATTAGTTCCCCGGGAGAATGCCTGAGTGATATGCAGGTTAACAACTTAAGCATTCTGCGTGCATTTTTAAAATTAAAAAGGAGGTTCTCATGCGCGGGCGAAGGTTAGTTTTGTTTATTCTGCTGTTAATATTTTGGTTTGTGATTTCTCAGGAAGCCGATCTGCAGCACATTCTGGCCGGTGTGCTTGTTGCCTTTATTACAGTTTGGTTTTGGCAGGATCTTGACACAAGGCAACCCGGTATTCTGTCTTTCAGGGCACTGCTTAAGCTATGCCGGTGCCTTGTGTTAATAGTCTGGTATATCATTCAATCCAATATTGCTGTAATTAAGACTTTGCTTTTTTCAAATCCGCCGGTGAACCCGGTTTTTGTGGAATTTGAACCTGGAATAAAGAGCAAATGGGGCAGAATACTTTTTGCAACCTGCATCACGATAACTCCGGGCTCGGTGACTGTTGATATTGACCCCGAAACGGGGAGATTTCTCGTACACGCTCTTACAGAAGAAACTGCAGATGGCATCGTTAATTGGCGGATGATTGATGAGATTAAAAGTTTGGAAACACAAATGCAAAGAGGGGCAGAGCATGTTGTGGATAATGGCAGGTTATATGGCTTTGATACTGGTAATACTCGTTCGGGCAATTATCGGTCCAACGGTGATTGATCGTCTTATTTCAATTAATGCCATCACCAGCAAGGTAAGTGTGATAATTCTGTTAATTGCGTTTATCAGAGGCGAGCATGGATTCATTGATATAGCCTTTGTCTTTGTGCTGTGCGGATTTGTTGGGGGGCTCTGGATACTTGGAGTGCTCACATCCGGTGACTGGAGGCTTGAAGAGAAAGGGTTGAAGTTTCAACCAAAAAGAAAGGGTAGTGTCGAATGATTAAGTGGATAGCGTATATCTGTTTCACAGGAGCGTTTTTGTCTTTTTCGTTGGGGACCTTAGGGCTGTTCAGATTTCCCGATCCATATACACGTATGCATGCTGTTAGCATAAGTGATACCCTGGGTGTGGGGTTAATTGTATGCGGATTGTTTATACTTAGCCCAAGCTGGATTCTTAGAATAAAACTGGCGGTAGTTTTATTTCTGTTCTGGATTCTTAATCCTACTATGTCGCATTTAGTGGCCAAAGCCGGTATTATACATGGGGTAAAACCTGTGAAAGGCAAAACTGGAAAGAGGTGAGGGTATGAATTTTGCAGCTGCTGATTATTGGATCATGACCCTTTTACTTATCCTAATTGTGGCTTCTTTAGCAATGTATTTTATAAAGGATTTATTACATGCGATTATTGTATATGGTGCGTATAGTTTAACTATGGCTCTTATATGGCTGCAGATGAATACTCCTGATCTTGCCATTACAGAAGCTGCTGCCGGGATATGCATGACTGTGTTCATGATGATAGTAATATTCCGTACAAGCCGGAAGGAGGAATAATTGTGAAGGTAAGAAATTTGCTGATTTTAATTATAGCTGTGCTTGCCGCCTATGGAATGCTGCTTGCGGTGGCAGAGCTGCCTCCCTACGGCATGCCCGACAATCCAATCCACAACAGTGTTTCGGAGCGTTACATCAACGAGGCATTGGAAGAGACCGGTGCTTTAAACATGGTCACATCAATTGTGCTTGATTACCGGGCATACGATACTATGTTCGAGACAATTGTACTTTTTACTGCAGCACTTGCTGTGGTTATTACCCTTAAAACTTCAGCAAGGGAGGGAAAGGGATAAATGAGGGATTTTATATTAAAACAGGTGGCTTCGATAATTTTGCCCTTTGTCTGTATATATGGGTTTTATGTTATTCTCCATGGCGCTGTTTCGCCGGGAGGTTCTTTTGCCGGAGGCATTATAGTAGGGCTTAGTTTTATTGCTTTTTCTACCGTTTACGGCATTGAAAAGTGCCGTGCAAAACTGCCAGAGAAAGCTCTTGTCTGGACAGAGAGCTTTGGTACTCTCTGGTATGGAATAATGGGTATGGCAGGTATTATAAAGGGAGCTCCCTTTTTGGCAAATAAACTGGCAGGCATTGACGTTGGAGTGCCGGGAAAGCTTATATCCGGGGGGCTTATTTCGTTTATAGGTATTGGCGTGGGTATCAGAGTAGCCAGTACAATAATAACTTTGTTCTTTACTATGATGGAGGAAGAGTTGTGAAAATATTATTAGAAAAACTGATCATTAACTATCCATATTTTGCTGCTGTGATTTTATTTATTATTGGAGCTCTTACAGTGTTAACCCGATCAAATCTGTTCAAGAAGCTGATTGGCATTAATATAATGGAAAGCGGTATTTTTCTTATGTTTGTTGCTGCAGGCAATATAAGGGGAGGAGCGGTACCAATTTTAGAGGAAGGCAGTTCCAGGTCTGTTTATATCAACCCGCTGCCGTCAGCGTTAATGCTTACCGGTATAGTTGTCAGTGTAAGTGTAACTGCTTTTGCATTGGCGCTTATTCTTCGGCTATACAAGGAATATGGTACCACTGATGCCCGGCGGATAGCAGAAATAAGAAGCGGGGTGCTAAAAAAATGATGACAGTGATAACAGATAACCTACCGGTATTTGTCGTTATTGCTCCTCTTTTCGTTGCCTTTATACTTCCAACATTTGCCCGAAGGCTGAGGTTGGTGGAGGGACTGGTTATCATTGCCAATACCTTATGGATTGCAGGTGCAGCATATTTGGCATCCATTGTTCTTTCACAGAATGGTATTCCAATTACCTATGCCCTCGGTGGCTGGCAGGCTCCATGGGGTATAGAGTTAAAGGCGGGAAGTCTTGGTGCCTTATTTATACTGATCATTGCAGGTGTCAGCTTGATGGTGTCTTTTTTTGCCAGAAACAATCTCACAGAAGAGGTGGGCAGTTATGAGCGGGTAGCCCGGTTCTACGTTCTTATTCTGCTTTTAGGTGGTGCTTTGGCGGGAATGGCGGTAACAAACGACCTTTTTAATGTCTATGTCCTTGTTGAAATAGCAACCCTGAGCTGCTGTGGTATGGTGAGTGCCCGAAAACATGCCCGTGCTGCTGAAGCTGCCTTTACATACCTGATCTTGGCTACTTTAGGCTCTATCCTCGTGATGGGTGGGATTGGTTTTATTTACATAATTACCGGACACCTGAATATGGCCTTCGCCTCTCAGGAACTGGGCAGAGTCTGGCAGAACAGCCCCCATGTGGTATGGATGGCGTTCAGCTTTTTTCTGGTTGGTTTTGGAGTTAAGGCGGCTGTTTTTCCATTGCATGTTTGGCTGCCCGATGCACATTCCACTGCTCCTGCTCCGGCCAGTGCAATTTTATCAGGACTCGCTGTTAAAGGCTATCTGATTTGTCTTTTGAAGATTTTATACAATGTATTTGGGCAGACATTGATGCAACAGTATGCTGTGCAAAGGATACTTGTAATTGTCGGCACATTAACGATAATGGCCGGTTCCATATTGGCTTTGACACAGGATGAGCTTAAACGCAGACTTGCTTTTTCTACTGTTGCACAGGTAGGATATATTTTCTTTGGTTTTAGTCTTATAAATACAAAAGGTTTGTCGGGCGCATTATTTTACCTGGTCAGCCACGCAGTGATTAAATCAACGCTGTTTTTAGCAGCAGGCGCAATGATTTCTGCAACGGGGGAGGGAAAAATCAGCGGCCTGGCAGGTATCGGCCGTAAAATGCCCATAACTGTGGCGGCATTTACAGTGGCAAGTCTGGGCCTTATAGGCATACCGCTGTTTTCGGGTTTTATAGGAAAATGGTATTTACTCCTTGGAAGCATGGAGGCAGGGAGCGTAATCCCGGCAGTTGTGATAATTGCAGGCAGTGTGCTTTGTGCTGCTTACCTTCTTCCGGTTATTCGGGTGGCTTACTTCGAACCGACACCGGAGGTTGATGTTAAGGATCCTGGTCTTTCACAAAAGGTTGCCTTAATTGTGCTGGCAGCGGCTGTGGTGATTTTGGGAATTTTGCCGGGACCTTTCATGGAGTTGGCTAATATGGCAGCTACTGAATTATTGGTACTCAAATAGGGGTAGGGGAGGGGAGTTGGGACAGTGCCTGATCTTATTTTTGCTTTATTAAGCGGAGTGGTTGGTAGTCTGATTATTGCGGTGATACCACAGGTTAGAAACCGTCTTAGAAACTTTGCTGTTTTGTTTTTCTGTGCAGCCGGTACTTTTTTCAGTTGGCGGGTTGCTATAGCTGTATTTGCAGGAGAAAGCGCCGAAATATCAGGTGAGATTGGAGGATTTCCCTTTGTTCTCAGCCCTGATCCATTAGGAGCAGTTTTTGGACTGATTGCTTCAACGCTCTGGCTTTTTGCTGCTGTATATTCTTTTGGATACATGGCAGGTAAGAATAGACAGCGAAGCTATTTCACCTTTTTTCTTCTGGCTTTAAGTGCGACTCTCGGAGTGGCTTTTTCAGGTAACCTGATAGCATTGTATCTGTTTTATGAACTGCTTACCTTTGCCACATATCCTTTAGTCATTCATGAACGCAGTGCCGAAGCTATGAAAGCAGGAAAAAGATATATTCTGTACAGTCTTTCGGGTGCAGGAGCAATTTTGATTGCAATTGTGGTAACGTATAGCCTGACAGGAAATGTTGATTTTTCCGGTGAACCAATATTAGCCGGTCATCGAAGTTCGGGATTAAACTTTCTGCTAATTCTTTTTATTATTGGATTTGGCGTTAAAGCAGCTATAATGCCCTTACACCGATGGCTGCCTGCGGCGATGGTTGCTCCGACACCGGTGAGTGCCTTGCTTCATGCAGTAGCGGTAGTATATTCAGGTGCCTATGGAATTTTACGTGTTGTGTATTCGGTGTTCGGACAGGAACTTATGAGGACGCTGAGTTTTAGATATATTTTTTCCTGGGTTATTGCTTTCACTATTCTGGCAGGAGTGATTATTGCCACAAGGCAGGATATTATGAAGCTTCGCCTGGCTTATCAGACTGTAAGCCACCTTTCATATATTCTGTTGGGTGCCTTTACACTTCAGCCATGGGGTTTAGCTGGAGCTGTGATGCATATGATCAGCTATTCCATGCTAAAAATTACCCTGTTCTTTTGTGCAGGGATTATTTCGGAACACTCTGGCAAAACCAGGGTCAGCAGCATGGGTGGTATAGGCAGGCAGTTTCCGGAAACTATGGCGGCCTTCGGCGTTGCTACCCTTGGAATGATTGGAATGCTGCCTTTGAATACCTTCTGGGGCAAATACTATTTAATGAAGGGAAGTGTTGCAGCGGGAATGTGGCCTTTCGCACTGGTATTAACGGGTAGTGGAATTATTAATGCTGTCTGTTTTATTCCCGTTGTTGTTAATGCCTTTCGTGGAGAAAAAGCTCACACAAACTCCGGGCAGAAAACCGGGGTTGCCCTTATGCTTGCCCCAACACTTATTTTGGTTGTAATTGCACTTTTTACAGGGCTTTGGCCGGGAATGGTCTGGCCGGCAGTTCAGGCTGTTGTTAACTGGTATTTTTAGAGAAGGGAGATACTTTTATGTTATTTGTAATTCTTCCGGTTATTCCCCTGATAGGAGTACTTTTGCTGTTATTAAAACGAAACAGGGCTATTAATTTACCCTTTGTTGCAGGTATTACGGTTCTTGTACTGGGAAGCCTGGGTCTTAAGAGCGTTTTTGCGGGAAATGGATTAACATTCAGATTACCGCTTCCGGGCCCGTTTCAGCCAACTTTTCAGGCTGATCCGCTATCTGCCATATTAGTTATTTTAACTGCTTTTCTTTTTTTCGTGGTCTCTGTATATACACCGAAATATATGAAACATGAAGGCGGGATAAAGGGATTTGAAGCCTGTATGCTACTGACTTTTTCTGCTGTTTTAGGAGTTTTTACGGCTGGTGATTTAGTAACCATGCTTCTTTTCTTTGAACTTATGACCATTACCTCCTGTTTCTGGGTTATTCACAGATGGAATGAAGAGGCAATTAGAGCAGTTTTTTTCTATTTGTTCTTCAGTATCATTGGTGGACTGTTCTTAGGCTTGGGAATTGTGATGATGGGGGCAGCAACAGATGTTCTGCCTGCTGTTGGTGGGGGAGTTGTTATTCCTTCGGATTCTAAAAAGTTTGTCCTTAGCATGGTACTTTTAGTAGCGGGCTTTGGAATAAAGGCAGGCATGGTGCCTCTGCATCTTTGGCTGCCCCATGCCCACTCGGCAGCACCTGCACCCGGCAGCGCACTATTATCGGGGCTGCTTATTAAGGTCGGAGCATATGGCCTGATAAGGGTGGGCGAGTTTGCTGGCTGGGGCATCAGAATGGAAAGTGAATTAAACCGGATGGGACCGGTTCTTTCAGTTTTAGGTGTTTGCACAATGGTGGCCGGTGTAACTGCAGCATTATTACAGAGTGATGCCAAGCGTCTTTTAGCATACCATAGTGTCAGCCAGATGGGCTACATTATTCTAAGTTTGGGTATTGCTGTTTTTATGGGCGCGGATGGAGGTCTTGCCCTTACAGGTGCTGTTTATCATATTGTTAATCATGCTCTGTTCAAAGCTGCGCTGTTTTTAGGTGTTGGTGTTATTTATATTCATACAAATGAAACTAATTTGTATAAACTCGGTGGTCTTTGGCGCCATTTCCCGGTTACAGCCGCACTCATGTTACCTGCTGTTCTGGGGATAGCCGGTGCACCGGGCTTTAATGGCTACGCCAGTAAGACTATGATGCATCACGCTGTCAGTGCTGCTGCGAAAACGGGCACAGGATGGATGTTATGGGTGGAACGGTTGTTTACTATGGTGGGTGTAGGCACAGCCGCATCTTTTACCAAGTTGTATTACCTGATGTTTCTTGGAAAGCCCGCCGGAATTAAGGTGGCAAAAAACAGAGCTCACAGCCTGCAAATAGCCATGGGTTTATTAGCAGTTGTTATGATTGCAATTGGAGTTGTACCACAGTTATTTCCTGATATTGCAGCAATACCGGCTGTACAGGCATTAGGTATGGAGAATGCTTCTAATACCTTAGCCGGCATATCATTCTGGAATTTTAGTGATATCTTCAGCATGCTCATTACCTTAATTCTAGGCATGCTGGTATGCTGGATTGGTCTTAAAAGCGGAGTATTTCACCGGCAGCCCCCTTCCTGGTTGACACTGGAAGGGTTGGGAAAGCTGGCAGGTCAGGGGATTTTGGCTCTGTCGAACAAGGCGGCAGAGTTGTACGGCTCTGTGGTAAAATGTATCCGCAATTCAGGCAGTATGATGATTCGTCGTATATACTCTGTCTTAGGTAAATTCGGGCAAAACAGAAATAGCACCACCGGTGGGGTTACGCTGTCATGGATTAGCGCTGATACTGCACTTATAATTATCGCATTAGCCTTCCTTATTGTATGGTATACCCTTATTAATCCCGGTTTGTCCGAACAGAGGCTAATCTATATGTGGATTGATAATTAGCCGGTTATGTAAAAAATACAGTAGCTATCAAAAAAACTATGGTATTATGGAATAAATACGAATGCCCTGCAGAACCCTTTGAAAGGATTGGTGTTGAATGTTAATAAGAAACTTACTGGGAGAAAGAATGAAAGAAAAACCCGGTGATGCCTCCCTTATAAGCCATATATACCTGCTTAGAGGTGGTTATATACGTCAGGTTTCCAATGGCATATATTCAATGCTTCTGCCTGCAAAAAGAGTTGCTTCAAAAATTGAGAATATTATTCGTGAAGAAATGGACGCAATAGGTGGCCAGGAAGTTTTATTTCCGGTTGTACTGCCTGCTGATTTACTGAAAGAATCAGGGCGGTATGACAGTATAGGCAGTGAATTGGTGCGCTTTCAGGATCGGACCGGTCATGACATGGTTCTTGGTATGACCCATGAAGAGGCTGCTGTTCATTTGGCAAGGAACGAAGCTTTATCATATACTAAATACCCTTTTATGATATATCAGATACAAACAAAATTCAGAGATGAACCCCGGTCAAGGGGCGGTCTTATTCGTGTCAGAGAGTTTACTATGAAAGACGCATATTCTTTTCACACATCACACGATGAGCTGAAGGAATACTACGATAGGGTTTTGGAGGCATACCATAGAATTTTTGAGAGAGTAGGTCTTTCCCAGGTCATATCGGTGCGTTCAGACTCTGGTATGATGGGTGGTGATGTAGCACATGAGTTTATGCTGCTGACCAATGCCGGAGAAGACACAATTGTTCTATGCGAAAAATGCGGTTACAAGGCTAATATGGAAGTTGCCGTATCAAATGTACCTTGTAGTACAGACAAAGAACAGCCACTTGAAGAGGTATATACTCCGGACATAAAGGATATAGATTCCCTTGCCGCATATTTGAACATACCTGCAAGCAAAACAATGAAAGCAACTGTTTTCTCAGTTGAAAACTCATCCAGGCCCCTGATTGTTTTTATACGTGGTGATTTGCAGGTAAACGAGGCAAAACTGAGGAAAGTTGTTAAATCTGACATTGCACCTTTCACAGCTTATGACGCAACTGATTTAAATTTTGGCTTTATTGGTGCTGTTGGATTGGACAAAAACAAGGTGGATGTACTGTTTGATTCATCCCTCAGGGGAGAAAACAATACTGTCTGCGGTGCAAATAAAGTTAACTATCACTTAAAAGGAGTAAGTATCAGCAGGGACATAAAGGATGCTGTTTTTGTTGATGTTGCCAAGGTTAATGAGAATGATTTGTGTATTCATTGCGGGGGTAAACTGTCACTTAGAAGGGGTATTGAGGTAGGGAATATATTTCAGCTGGGTACAAAATATACCGAGAGTATGAACATGACATATATTGATAAGGACGGCGAAAGGAAACACCCCGTAATGGGTTGTTATGGCATTGGCGTAGGAAGGCTTATTGGCTGTATTATTGAAGCACACCATGATGATTTTGGACCCATTTGGCCAAAGACAGTTGCACCGTGGCAGATTCATATCTGTATGCTGAATGGCAATATTGAAGAGGTAAATAAGGCTGGACAGGGTTTATATGATAAACTTGGCAGAAAGTTTGAAGTTATTTTTGATGACAGAAATGCAGCAGCGGGCATTCAATTTGCCGATGCCGATCTTTTGGGCGTACCTGTAAGGATTATAGTAAGTAAACGCAATGTTGAAAAAGGCGAAGTTGAGATTGTTACCCGCGATAAAAAAACAAAAATGGCTGTACCCATTGACCACGTGGAAAGCAGGGTCAAAGAACTGCTAAGTGAATAAAAAAGTTTTGAAAACTTGTTTTGTTCCCCGGCATCATTTATAATAGTTTAGAATATTAAAAGAATTCAGGAGAGCTATGTATAGACTGATTATAATAGATGATGAACAGAAAATTTTAGAGGGGCTGACCAATCTGTTCCCATGGGAACAGATTGGGTTTATCGTTGACGGGGCTTTTTCTTCTTCCGGAAAAGCCCTTGATTATCTGTCCAATAATCCAGTGGATGTAGTTATGAGCGACATAGAAATGCCGGAAATGAATGGTATAGAGCTTTGCAAAAGGCTGAAGGAAAAAGAAATAGAAACTAAAGTAATATTTTTCAGCAGCTATCAGAATTATGAGTATTTCCGCTCGGCGATAAAGTACCAGGTGTTTGACTACCTGTTGAAACCGATAAAATATGACGAACTGCTGCTATGTTTTGAAAGAGTTAAGGAAACACTGGATCAGGAACACCAGCAAAAGGACGAAAAATCAAAGACATATTACGAGAAAATCATTCAGAGTGTTATGGAATATCTGGAGGAAAATTACAGAAATGCGTCTCTTGATGAAGCTGCGTCCCATGTCAATTTAAGCTCCAGTTATTTATCGAAAATTTTCAAGGAAAAATCGGGTAAGGGTTTTGCCGAATGCCTGCTTGATATCAGGATGAAAAAAGCATGCGAAATGCTTGACGACATTAGATATAAGAATTATGAAATTGCGTATTATGTGGGTTATGATAATCCAAAAAACTTCTCAAGGGCTTTTAAGATGTATTATAATATGAGTCCTACCGAATATCGCAACAGAAAAAAGAACAGGGATAGTTAGATCATGCTCCATAAATTTTTTCTCAGAAGATTCAGAAATTATTTTTTACTAATGCTGATACCGGTAGTTATTGTTTTTATCGTTTTTTCTTTTATTTCTTCCAGACAACTGAATCAGCAGTTGAATCTGCAGTCTGAAAACACGCTGAAAAACATTAATACAGACCTGGATTTTGTAATCAGTAATCTGGTATACCAGAATAATTTTATCACAAGCAATGTAAGTACAGCACTTGCTCTGAAAAGAATACTTGCTTTGCCACAGGATATAGATTATCTTGATGCTGTGAATTTAAGGAATATCCAGAGTACTCTGCGCAGCATGTCAGAGTCTTATTCTTATATAGTATCGATTTATCTTTATCTTGACGATTACGAGTATCTTTTTACATCAGACAAGGGTGTCAGACATATTGACTCCTATTCCGACCATACATGGAGAAATTACTATGACAGAATGAGTGATAACTCGAATATGGTTATTAGGAGAGTTTTACCTAAAAATCATGGCGGTGCTGGTCAGGAAGTACTTACATTTTATCACAGCATTGATTTGATGAAAGGTGTAATTGTGGTCAATATTGATATAGAGAAGTATAAATCTATTTTGTCGGGTATTTTAAACAAGCAACATGAATCCCTGTATTTTTTCAACAGGGATAATGAACTTTTAATCGCCCTTGAGGCGGGCAGAGAAAATGTGGATATAGATATTGAAAAACTGATTGCCGATAAAACACGCGGTATTAATAGGCAATGGGTAAAACACAATAAAAGATGGTACCTGTTTAATTATGATTACAATGAAGAATACGGTATTTCCATTGTTTCGATGATTTCAATGGAAGCAATGCTGTATCAGTTCAAGCAGTACCTGGGTATATTCGGAATTGTTTTTGTTATCAATGTTTTTGTGGTATTGTGTATATCCTATATTACAACAGACAGGAACTTCAAACAGATTAATTATATGGTTGAAATATTTAATCAGGCAGAAAAAGGAATCTATCCCAAACAACCCAAAGGAAAGACAAAAGATGAGTACGATGTTGTTATGAATAACATTATCCATCTTTTCCTTGACACGGTAAGACTGAATTCCAAACTGAAGGAAAAGGAGTATCAGACAAATCTGGCAGAATTAAAGGCTTTACAGTCGCAGATTAATCCTCATTTCCTGTACAATACATTGCAGAGTTTTGCATTTGAAATTGCAAAAAGAGAAGGAAAAACAGACCAGACTTCAAAAGCCATTCTTGACTTGTCGGATATTCTTAAGTATTCCCTGGCAAATCCCACTAAGCTGGTTCCGCTAAGTGAAGAGGTTCTGTATTTACGTAAGTATGCAGAAATTCAAAGGTATCGTTTTGGAGATCAGTTTATTATTTATTACGAAATAGATGATGAATTAAGAGACTTTCCGGTATTCAGGCTTTTACTGCAGCCACTTGTTGAAAATAGCATTTTACACGGTATTCGTAATTCAAAAAAGAAAGGCTATATAAAAATTAAAGCTTTTATTCTGGACCGAATGGTGAAATTTCATGTAACCGATAATGGTGTGGGTATGTCAAAAACAGAACTTAACACATTAAGGGAAAACATAAATAAAAGCAATAGCAACAGTATAGGCCTATCTAATGTTAACAGCAGACTGGTTTTACACTATGGAGAGGAAAGCAGTCTGCATATACGTTCGGTAAAAGGCAGAGGAACAAGTATTTCCTTTCACATACCATATCAGATAGAGAATTAAAATAATAAAACGAGAAGAAATATCTTAAATGATGATACCTTGGCCTAAAAGAGACAAAAAACTGAAGAAAAAGAACAAGTCAAATCTCTTTTTTCATCTTGCCAAAGTACCCTATAATAACATACGTACAGTAATATAACTTATTAAGTAAGAGGAGGTCAATAAAATGAAAAGACTAATTTCTATTGTGCTGGTTTGTTTGATGATCATGGCTCTGGCTGCTTGTGGTAATACATCGGATAAGCCGGCAACAGGAACAACTCCAGATACAACACAGACTCCGACAGGTAAGGGGACTGTAACAGACAGAGGTTATACAATTCCCGACGAGGATGTAACAATCAGGTTTTCCTGGTGGGGTGGCGACGAAAGAGCTGAAGCAACACTTGCTGTTATTGATCAGTTTATGAAAATGTATCCTAACGTTACAATTGAAGGCGAGTATGGCAGCAGTGACGGATATCATGATAAACTGTCAACCCAGCTTGCATCGGGTACAGCAGCAGACATTGTACAGGTTGACCCTGAAACCTTCCCTACATATATAGGCGGAGATTATTTTCACGATTTCAAAGATTTCGGGTTCGATTTGTCGAATTTTGATGAATCCTACATCGGCCTTTCCATCAATGGACGCTATGATGGAAAACAGTTAGGTCTGCCAACTGGTATTTCGGGTGTTGGACTTCTTTACAACAAGGATTTAGCCGAAGAGATCGGAATTGATTTTACTCAGGATTATACATGGGAAGATTTAATTGAATGGGGCAGAAAGGTAAGAGAGTATGATGACAGCCTTTATCTGCTTTGCATGAACAAGGACTATATAACAAATGTGGTTGTTTATACCTATCTGAAACAGAAGATGGGCGACACCATGTTTAACATGAATGAAAGAACAATTAATCTGCAGAATGAGGATCTTTTGGAAGTATTAAATCTTGTTAAGGCTCTGTACGACAATGAGGTTATTCCTCCTGCATCCTATATGGCAGCATACAGTGGTGATGATATGCAGTCCGATCCGAACTGGATTGCAGGCAAATATGTTGCATGCTTTACCTATGTATCTACAATAGATGTTATGGTAGCAGCAGCACCTGATCAAAACTATGCTATGGGTAACCTGGCTGTAATGAAAGATGCCAAGAATACAGGCTGGCAGAGTAACACTCCTCAGGTTCTTGCGATTACTAAAACAAGCAAATATCCGGAAGTATGTGCCGCATTCCTTGATTATTTCTTTAATAATGAAACCGCCATGGAAACTCTTGCATGTACACGTTCAGTACCTCCAACTGCAAAAGCCAGAGAGGTTTGCGAGAGAACAGGAACTTTAAGCACCCTTGCCATGGATGGTGCAAATATAACATCTAAAATGGCCGGTCTTGTAAATGATGGTATTTCTTCCTCACAGGAAGGTAAAGCAATTATTGCAGAAGCTGTTGAAAAAATCGGATATGCTGCAGGAACACCTGAAGATATAGCTGCAAGCACATATAGCCTGCTTAAGGGACTTGTTGACTAATAACCTGTCAAAGACAGCTTTACAGATAAATGATTAGCAGTGTTACAGTCACAATTCACATAAGTATTAATGAATCAATAACAGATGGGTGTCCCAATGGGACACCCATGATAATAAATAAGAAAGTTATGAGAAATTTTCCATAGAAACTTTTATTGAGAGGATGACCCTTAGTGGTGAATAAAAAGGCCAAGATAAGAAAATACAAGAAAAGAGACTATCAGGCATTTTTGTACCTGCTACCCTGGCTGGTGGGTTTTGCAGTCTTGCAATTATATCCGTTTATAACTTCTCTGTACTATTCCTTCACCGACTACAAAATTTCAGTAGCACCTAACTTTATAGGACTGAAGAATTATACGAAGCTTTTTACACAGGATCCGGAGTTTTGGAATTCACTTAAGGTAACGCTGTTGTACACTTTATATACCGTTCCGGGAAAACTGCTTATGGCACTTGCTGTTGCAGTGTTCCTTAACCGTGACATTAAAGGTATTAACTTAATCCGGACACTATATTATATTCCATCGTTGTTTGGTGGCAGTGTTGCTATAGCAATTCTGTGGAAGATATTGTTCGTGGATAACGGAGTTATTAATGCAATGCTGAATACAGTCGGACTTCCTTCACTGCAGTGGTGGGGCAGCACAAAACTGGCTCTGCGCACCATTTGTATGCTGGAAATATGGCAGTTTGGTTCGTCTATGGTTATGTTTCTGGCTGCTCTGAAAAATGTGCAAAAGGAATTATATGAAGCAGCATCAATTGATGGCGCCGGAAAAATTCGTATGTTTTTCAAAATAACAATACCTCATATTACCCCTATTATTTTCTTTAATTTAATTATGCAGACCATTCAGGCATTCCAAAACTTTACGTCGGCATTTGTTATTACAAAAGGGGGACCCTTGAAATCTACCTATGTTTTAGGAATGAAGCTTTACACCGAAGCATTCTCGTACTTCAAGATGGGATATGGCAGTGCCATTTCATGGGTTATATTTACTTTGATTATGACAGTTACATTAATTCTGTTCCGCTCATCTTCTGCCTGGGTTTATTATGAAGATAGCGGGGATTTTTAAAGGGGGGATAATCATGGGAAAAGAAATGAAAAAAATGTCGGGGATGGTTGTTCAATATCTGATAATCGCTATAATTGGTATCTTCCTGCTTTATCCGATTATATGGATGTTTTTTGCAACATTCAAAACCAATGAAGAGATTTTTGGCTCCATTAAGCTGCTGCCTAGCAAATTCAGCTTACAATATTATATTGAAGGCTGGAAAGGACGCGGAAATATAAGCTATACACAATTCTTTATTAATACATTTAAACTGGTTATACCAACAGTGTTCCTTACGGTTGCATCCTGTGCCCTGGTTGCTTACGGATTTGCAAGATTCAAGTTTCCGGGAAAAAAAATATTGTTTACTGTTCTGATTGCGACATTAATGCTGCCAAATGCAGTTATTATTATACCAAGATATACTCTGTACAATAGTTTTGGATGGATTAACTCATACCTGCCCTTTTATGTACCTGCTTTGTTGGCATGTTACCCGTTTTTTGTCTTTATGCTGATACAGTTCATGCGGGGTTTACCGAAAGAGCTGGATCAGTCGGCCTATATTGATGGCTGTGGAACTTTAAGAACATTTGTGCAGATTTTATTACCGCTTATGAAGCCTGCGCTGTTTTCTGCAGGGTTGTTCCAGTTCCTGTGGACATATAATGACTACTTTAATTCATTGATTTTTATAAACTCTGTAAGCAAGTACCCGATATCACTGGCACTGAAGCTATCCCTTGACTCAGAATCGGTGGTTGTCTGGGGAAGGATGATGGCTATGTCATTTGTTGCTGTATTGCCTGTTATGCTTCTGTTCTTTTTTGCGCAGAAATATTTTGTAGAGGGTATTGCTACAACCGGCATTAAAGGATAAAAAAATGTGTTTATAAGCCCCCTTTGGGGCTTTAATATTTTCGTATTGATTTTACGATATATACAGTATCAGTTAAACTTCTGAAAAGATTGAATATTCGGATGGTTTTAAGTTTAGAATATCAATAAAGGAAGTGGAGATATGGTAGTAAAAGTTAAAATTACAGGAGCAAACCGGGAGCCTGTTCCAGAGTATTTGCTTAATACCCTTTATGCAAGTGATCTTCATTTTGAGCCGGATATCCGGAAAAGCCGCATTATGCCCGATGGAACAGTGGAGCTTGAAGTTACAAAGAGTCCGTATATGCTGCATGCCAGGCTGAATATTCCACTGTACGGTAATATATGGGTTATGGCACATAATCAGGGGCAGGGTTATACAACCGATACAATAGATTTTGTTTCAGAAGCAGTTCAAACTTACATCTATGAGGCTGAAAGGATTGGAAAAGGCCTTAAACTTTCTGTTTATGCCAAAGGGCATTTGGACGCTGCTTATGAATACAAAGAGCTTTCTGAAAAAGGTATAGATCGGGATTACTGCAGGTTAAAGGCTCTTTCCCATGCGGTTTTTGCAGCTGAGGCTGCCTTGTTTGAGGCTTCTCAGGCAAAAATTGAAACAAATCCAAGGCCTGACATTCTTCTTGGATGTAATGCCTTTAAATATTCAGGGGATAATCTTTATTCCCATTATTTTAAAAATCTTTTTAATTTTGCAACCATTCCCTTTTATTATTACCAGGTTGTTCCCGAGGAGGGAGTATTTGATTATGCCCGCAGGGACGAGATTTTAAAATGGTGTGAATCGAATGGGATAAAGGCAAAAGGGCATCCTTTGTGGTTTGGTCATGAAGGGGTTAACCCCAAATGGATGTTTGGTAAAAGTTATAAGGAGTTGTCCGGGTTTGCTGCAGAATACATCAAGAAAACCGTTACCAGATACCGCAGGCGAATAGATGTGTGGGATTCAATTAATGAACCCCACGACTGGGCAAACTGCTTTGACTTCACCCAGGACCAGCTTATGGATCTGGCACGTATATGCTGCGATACGGTTCGCGAAAGCAACCCCTATGCTACATCTATAATAAATGTCTGTCTGCCTTTTGCAGAGTATGTTGCAGGGAAGTTTGTCTGCTATGGCCCGGTTTTCGATCAGCCCGTGTCACCATTGTCTTTCTTTGAAAGGGCTATAGAGAAAGGTATTGATTTTGACGTAATTGGTGTACAGTTCTATTTTCCTGCCCGGGATATGGTGGCAGTAAGTCTTCTTCTGGATGAATATGCCCGGTTTGGTAAACCTATTCATATAACCGAGATTGGAGTTCCAAGCGGTCCTGCACGCGGTGAGCGGGATAATGTAGAAACGGCTGATCCCCAGTCACAGATAGGTTTAACCAAAGGAATCTGGCATGCGCCATGGGATGAGCATATTCAGGCCGACTGGATGGAACAGTTTTATACAATTGCGGCAGCAAGGGCGGAAATAAAAGCCCTTACATGGTGGGATTTCCAGGACCCGGGTTTTATGAAGACATCCCCGTTTCTGTTTGAGGACTTTGTACCCCGTGAAATGTATTTTAGATTGAAGGCATTAAAGAATAAAATCATGGGTTTATAGATTGTGTAGAACAAAAATACCTTTGCCAAAGTTTTGGGCAGAGGTATTTTTTAATATTTTTAAAAAAGGCATTGACATTGACGTTACGTAAAGGTGTAGACTATTCCTGTCGGGAGGTTTGAAATGGAATACACGGTGCAAAAACTTGCAAAAGTGTCGGGAGTTACAGCAAGAACACTGCGTTACTATGATGAAATCGGTATTCTTAAGCCGGCAAGAATAAATTCATCAGGTTATCGAATATATGGAAGCAGGGAAGTTGACAGGCTGCAGCAAATTCTCTTTTCTGTAAAAAACTAACCCTATCTCTTAATATATTATTCGTTGACAGCTGAATTGGAATTTGTATATAGTTAATGTATATAATATAGAGGTAATGAAAATGGCAGACAAATCCTGGAAAGTATCTGTGTTGGCAAGGTTAATAATTTCATTTGTTATAATTCTCACACCCATTTATGGTCTGGGTATATTTATATATAACAGTGGGTTGCAAATTTTACGCAAAGAATTGTCAAATTCAATGATTTCACAGGTGTCTTATTATTTGGATAACCTTGAAAATGAGATACAGAGAATCCAGTTATTGCAATACGAGCTTCTGAATGATACCGACGTAAATCGAATGGCTACAATTTCCCGGATTCTTACAAACATTGAAAGCAGGGATAGCCTGTTGAGGATTAGAAACCGGTTGTTTGCTGTAAAAAACAGCAGTGAATATATCAAGTCTTCTACCGTAATGATTCCTGATGCGGGAAAGGAAATAACCGATAAAGATGTATCTGCATTTAACAGCGAGAAATTTGATAAAATGAAAATAATAGCAAAAGATGCAGATGCGTCCATTATACATGCTGACAACTCCATGTACCTTGTTGTTCCATACCCGTATTCGTATACAACCGGCAGAGATCCGATATTTATAATTATGTCCGAGCTGTCAAGGGAAGAATTTGAAATGGTGCTGAAAGCAATGGCAAGTAATCCTGATGAAGGTGTTGCTCTTTACAATACCGGAAGTGGCAGTATTATTGCCACTGATTATAATGATACATTTCATGAAGAGATAAGGAAGCAGATATTTGACGGTTCTGATACATTAACAGGGAATGCCAAAATTATATCAATTGATGGAACTAAGTTTTTAGTTGCATATAAAACTTCCGGGTACTTTGACTCTATTCTGTATAAGTATGTACCTGAAAAGGCTGTTTTTGAGCCTCTGAAGAATTTCAGAACCTGGTTTGCCGTATTTACAGCATTATCTCTGGCAGTTATTTTAATTTATTCCATATATTTATATAAATTTATCCATAAGCCACTTAATTTGTTGGTTTCTTCTTTCAGGGAAGTGAAGAAAGGAAACTTCGATATACACATTGAACACGACGTGGATGATGAGTTCAGGTTTATATACAGAAATTTCAACTCAATGGTCAGAGATTTAAAATCTCTGATTGAGCAGACGTTTACGCAGAAACTGCTGGTACAAAAGGCTAACATGAAACAACTTCAATCGCAAATAAATCCCCATTTTCTTTACAACAGTTTTTTTATACTTAATACAATGGCGCGTACCGGGGATTATGAAAACCTCGAAATATTTACCGAACAGTTGGGACGATATTTTCAGTTTATAACCCGAAGTGCCGCCGATGAAGTTACCCTGCAAAAAGAAGTAGACCACGCCAGGTTATATACCGAGATTCAGGCTATGCGTTTTTCAAACAGAATAAAGGTATCCTTTGATGAATTGCCCGGGGAATTCTCAAATATTATGGTGCCCCGGCTGATTCTGCAGCCATTAATTGAAAATGCATTTGAACATGGTTTAAGTATGAAAAAGAATAATGGCCTGCTGACAGTAAGTTTCGAGAAACTTGAGGATGAACTTCACATTATTGTAGAAAATAATGGAGAAGATATTACCGAAGATAAATTGGATTTTATCCGGAGGAAATTAGCCAATAAAAATGACAATAAAGAGGAAGTTACTGCTTTACAAAATATCCACCGGAGGCTTAATCTAAAATTCGGGCAGGAATATGGCCTGGCTGTTGGCAAAGGCAAAATGGGAGGATTTAAAGTTACCATTTCTATACCATATAAGGAATATATAAATTAGGGGATGATAACGGCATGTATACCTTATTGATTGTAGATGACGAGCCAATTATTACAGATGGGTTGTATGAGGTGTTTCAAAGCCTGAAAGATTTGGAGCTTGATGTGTATAAGGCATATTCCGGGGATGAGGCAATTGAGCTTTTGAAGAAAACACGTATAGACATTGTACTTACAGATATCCGTATGCCTGGAATGAGTGGACTGCAGCTTATGGAGCAAATTTACAGGCAATGGCCAAAATGTAGGGTAATTTTTTTAACGGGCTATAATGAATTTGATTATATATATACTGCCATTCAATACGAAGGGGTAAGCTATATCCTGAAAACCGAAGGATATGGTAAGGTAATTGAGGCTGTTGAAAATGCTGTTGAAGAAATTGAAAAAAGTTTCAGGCTGGATGCTTTACTTCAGGAAGCCGAAAAACAGGTGGACGCTGCAAAGGAATTATTACGTGGCAATTTTTTAAATGGAGTTGTTAAAGGAAGGTTTTATAAAAATGAGATAAACCAGCATCAGTTTGATGAACTGGGAATAAAACTCAGTGCGTCCAACGATATCATTATGCTTGTGGGGCGTTTGGATAATGTACCTAAGGGTATTCCATACTCCGAAAAAAATAGAAGAATTTACAGCGTAAGCTTAGTTGCTGGTGAGTTTTTCTCTCCATCTGTCAACTATATTTACTTCACCGATGAAAATTCATACCTAATCTGGTTAATACAGCCCGGCGAAGGTTTGGATATTGCAGATGACTCATCCTGGCAGGAATGCCTTACATTTGTAAAGGGAAATATTGAATTAATACAAAAATCCTGCATGGAATCAACTCAGACGTCGGTTTCTTTCGCATTGGATGACAGCCCTGCAGACTGGTTAGAGTTACCCGACAGGTTTAATACATTAAAAATGGTTTTAAACTACCGCTTTGGACAGGATTCGGCCATGCTTTTAACAGGGCGCGGGATCATAAAGGAAGATCTGAAAGATACGCAGGAAAAAGCTAACGAGAAATTATCAACAAACAGACTTCAGTTTGAAATACTTGCAGAAACCCTTGAGTATGGAAAAAAAGAAGATTTCTTTTCACTTATGAATGAGTTAACCGAAAACTTAAGAACAGTAAGAAGCATGCATAATATTGTAGCCCTCGAGCAGTATTCATCGATTGCGCTGGTGCTTTTATCCTACATTAACCGTTGGAACATTATAGAAAAGGTTGCCTTCAAAATAGGTATTCATAAACTTATGAGAGTTGACGAACATGAATCCTGGGATGATGCAGTAAATTATTTGTACAGCCTTGGCTCGATCCTTTTTGAAATTCAGGAACAGGAACAGGAAGAAAGGGCACAGGATGTTATTGGGTTTATACAAAAACATATTAATGATAATATACATATTCAGGATGAATTAACACTGATTCGCCTTGCAGAACTGGTTCATTTTAATCCTTCCTATCTTTCCAGGCTCTTTAAGCAGGTAGTTGGAATGAATATTTCAGATTATATCGGTGATATTCGTGTGAAGAAAGCAAAACAGATGCTTGAAAATCCAAATACCAAAATAAGTTCGGTGGCGGAGGCTCTTGGGTACGGAACAGCAACTAATTTTACCCGGTTTTTTAAAAAGATGACCAATATGACACCTCAGGAATACAGGGATTTTGTAAATGCAAAGCTTAAGGATACTCCTTAGTTTTCAAAGTTTCCTGCAGCTTCTTTATTAATAATAAATGTCTTTAAATTTTTTCGGATAGCCCGCAAAGTAAAAAGATGAATTAAAAGTAAAGAGATGAATATTGTATGGGTGGAAGAGCAGGTCTATAATTTTTTATAGAACGAACTTAGGTTATTGTGCAGATAAATAGCATCATTAGAAAGGATGGAATAAAAATGGCGGGCAATAAAAAATGGATAAGAGAGTTGCCTCTTCACATACTGCTTATTCCTGGTGTTATAGCAGTATTTATTTTTAACTATATACCGATGTTTGGAATTGTTATGGCATTCCAAAAGTTTGTGCCTGCAAAGGGATTTTTGGGTTCTGAATGGATTGGTCTGGACAATTTCAGATATATTTTCAATATGCCCAATATATGGAATGTAATACGTAACACTGTATTTATTGCTGTTATGAAAATAATAGCCAATTTAATTGTACCAATTATTTTTGCACTGCTTCTGAATGAAGTAAGAAAGAATGCTTTTAAAAGAACCATACAGACTATAATATATTTTCCACATTTTCTGTCATGGGTTATACTTGGTGGAATTTTAATTGACGTATTATCACCAACCAGCGGTATTGTTAATGAATTTATCGGCTTATTTGGAATTAAACCTATATATTTTCTCGGGGATTCAAAATGGTTCCCATTTACACTTGTTTTTACAAACACCTGGAAGGAGTTTGGATATAACACTATTGTATACCTGGCAGCTTTAACATCTATTGATCCTACACTGTATGAAGCTGCTGTTGTAGACGGCGCAGGGAGATTGAAGCAGACATGGCATATAACATTACCGGGAATTCTCCCAATTGTTACACTGATGACGGTTTTAAGCCTTGGCAATGTCCTAAACGCAGGGTTTGATCAGGTGTTTAACCTGTATAGTCCCTCTGTTTACAGCACGGGCGATATTATAGACACTTTGGTTTACAGAATTGGTATGGTAGAGGCACAGTTTAGTGTATCTGCTGCGGTAGGGCTGTTTAAGTCGGCAATATCTTTTGTTCTGGTGGTTATTTCAAATAAACTTGCCAATAAGTATGCCGGCTACAGAGTATTTTAACAGAGGAGGGATTTGAGATGCTGAAAAGAACAACGGGTGAAAAAATATTTGCAGTATTTAATTATATAATATTAGCTATAGCGGCATTTGCTTGTTTAGTCCCGATGCTTAACGTACTTGCAATATCATTCAGTTCAAGCTCTGCTGCTGCTGCGGGATATGTAAGGCTATGGCCGGTAGATTTTACTCTGGCATCATATAAATATGCATTGAGCAAACAGGAATTTCTGCAATCCTTTTTGGTTTCGATGAGAAGGGTCGCGTTGGGATATATTGTTAATATGGTTATGACAATATCGATTGCATATCCATTGTCCAAGGAGAAATCCACTTTCAGGGCCAGAAATTATTATGCATGGTTTTTTATCATTACAATGATGTTTAACGGTGGATTAATACCTACTTTTATGACTGTAAGAAAACTTGGACTTTTGGATAAAATATGGGCTTTGGTTCTTCCGGGAGCTGTACCTGTATTTAATGTTATTCTGCTGATGAACTTTTTCAGGGAGCTTCCAAAGGAAATAGAAGAAGCAGCCTATATAGACGGAGCAAGTCACTGGACTACACTGTTTAGAATATATCTTCCGTTGTCACTTCCGTCATTAGCCACCATTTCATTGTTTGTGATTGTTGGGCATTGGAATGGATGGTTTGATGGAATGATATATATGAACAGACCTAAGAATTGGCCCTTACAGACATATTTACGGACAATTCTTATCAATCCTGACCTGAACCATTATCAAACTTCTTCGGAAGAACTGGCAGGTATGAGAGAAGTATCCGAACGGACATTTAAGTCTGCTCAGGTTTTCCTGGGGGCAGCACCGATACTTGCAGTTTATCCCTTCCTGCAGAAATATTTCATGAAAGGGCTTGTTATGGGTAGTGTTAAAGGATAATGCTTATCTTTACAGAATATCCCACGGTTTATAAGTTATAGATTATATTCCGTGGGTTTATTTCTTTTAAAGGCATTATTAGTAGCAATTTTCTACGAGTCCGGTGTATTATTATGGTGCGCGTGTTATAATTAAAATATGACAGGCATTAGGAGGAGTGTTATGCAAATTGAAAAAAAACTGAAATCGGTTCAATACAAATGGGGAGATCTGGGTAATGGCTTCTATAGAAATCCTGTGTTGAATGCTGATTATTCGGATCCCGATATTGTTCGTGTGAACGATGATTTTTATATGGTTTGTTCCGAATTCCATTATATGGGCATGCCGGTGTTGCATTCGAAGGATTTGGTTAACTGGGCTATAATAGGAAAGGTATATGATTCTTTAAAACACGATCGGGTATACGATAATATGGATGCTTATGCGAAAGGCAGTTGGGCTCCGGCAATAAAGTACCATAACGGGAAATTCTATGTGTATTTCTGTACACCCGACGAAGGGTTGTATATGAGTACGGCAACAAATCCGGCCGGCCCCTGGAGTCCTCTTCATGAAGTAGTGCGTGTATCAGGCTGGGAAGACCCATGCCCTTTCTGGGATGACGACGGAAATGCATATTTAGGGCATAGTACTGTTGGAGCGGGACCTATTATTATCCATAGAATGAGCCCCGACGGAACCAAGCTTCTTGACGATGGTGTAATAGTTTATGTTGGAAAAATTGCCGAGGGAACAAAGATATATAAAAGAAACGGTTATTATTATTTAATCATTCCCGAAGGCGGAGTAAAAACAGGATGGCAGACAGTTCTGCGTTCAAGAAATATCTACGGGCCTTATGAGAGGAAGGTGGTGCTACAGACCGGCACTACGAACATAAATGGTCCTCATCAGGGTTCGCTGATTGAGTTAGAATCCGGTGAATCCTGGTTTATGCATTTTCAGGATGTGGGTACGCTTGGACGGGTATGCCATCTTCAACCTGTAACCTGGGTTGATGACTGGCCATTAATGGGGTGCGGTGGAGAACCGGTAAGCATATACAAAAAGCCCGATGTGGGAAAGGAATATGAAAGGAGACTTCCTCAGGCATCGGATGAATTTGACGAACCAAATCTTGGTTTGCAATGGCAGTGGAATCACAATCCGGTAAATGAAAACTGGTCCCTTACAAAACTACCCGGATATTTAAGTCTTGAAGCTCTATATGCAGAGAATATATTTAAGGCAAGGAATACGCTGACCCAAAAACTAATGGGTAATAGTGGAGTAATAACAACAGAGATGAATATAGAAAACATGGAACCCGGTCAAATAGCCGGATTGACTTTCTTAGCCGGCAGGGAAGAGAACTGGATTGGCATTGTAAAAGAAGGGGATTATTCGTTTATAAAAGCAGTTACCGGGGGAATTAGGTACCATGGTCCGAGGATTGGATCACGCAATGTATGGTTCAGAACAGTAATTGATCTGAATGGAACCACCGAATTTTACTTCAGCGTTGACAGTGAAAGCTTTATGCAGCTTGGTGGGCCTTGTAAATTAGAGGCAGGTTTCTGGAAAGGCGCCAGGATTGGGCTTTTTAGTTATAATACCATCAATGATGGCGGAACAGCCCATTTTAACTGGTTCAGGTATGAAATAGAATAGCCCGTTCGGCTTGTAATTTTTTATTCTTATGACTTGTAATCAGGTACAATAAAATATTTATATTATAAATACAATCTCTGGAGGACTGATTATGGCTATAAACAGATGCGAATTAGTGACAAGACACAATCCTGTAATAACCAAAGTTGATCCTTTTTCTCCATTGTCGGTGGGAAATGGTGAATTTGCCTTTACAGCTGATATCACCGGGCTTCAAACATTTCCCGAAATATACAATAAAGGTATTCCAACATGTACCCAGTCCCATTGGGGGTGGCATACCAAACCTGTCAGCGATGAAAGGGAAAGCTTTTCATTGGATGATTTTGAAAAAGAAATTTTCGAAACCCATGGCAGAAAGGTGGGGTATTCAACTTCAAGCAAGGGCCAGGAAGAGGTTTATAACTGGTTAAGACAAAACCCCCATCGTCTCCATCTGGGACAAATCGGTCTTGATATAAAAAAAGAGGACTTAAGTCCGGTAACTGTTGAAGATATAAAGGAACCCAGGCATTCACTGGATTTGTGGAGCGGTATAATGAACAGTTCCTTTACCGTTGAAGGAAATAAAGTTGAAACAGAAACCTTATGCCACCCAAATAAAGATCTTCTGGCTTTTAAGGTTAAATCCGGACTTTTTTCCAAAGGGAAGCTGAACATAAAAATCAGGTTCCCATATGGCTCGCCTGATATGACAGCAGCAGACTGGAACAATGATCACAGGCATAATACCGAAATAAAAGCCACGGGTGATGACTTTGTGTATTTACACCGCACTTTGGACAATGACGTGTATTTTGTAAAAATTGTTTTTTCCAAAGGTGCAAAGGTGGAACGGACGGGGAGAAACAGCTTCTTAATCACCACATCAGATCAGGATGAGTTGGAATTTCTGTGCTGTTTTTCACCGGAGGAAATAACCGAAAACCTTCCTTCCTACTCCGATACCCTTACCAGCAGCAAAACCTACTGGCAGAACTACTGGAACAATGGAGGCATCATTGATTTTAAGGGCAGTACCGATAAAAGAGCCCATGAGCTTGAAAGAAGGGTTATTCTTTCTATGTACCTTATGGCCATTCAATGTGCCGGTTCGCTTCCTCCGCAGGAAACAGGGCTTACATTTAACAGCTGGTACGGAAAATTCCATCTTGAAATGCACTGGTGGCACGGTGTGCATTTCCCATTGTGGGGCAGGGCTGAGTTATTTGAGAAAAGCCTCTGGTGGTATGGCTCAATTATGGACAAAGCCAGGGAACTGGCAAGATCCCAGGGCTATAAGGGAGCCCGATGGCCCAAGATGACTTCTTTAAGTGGGATCGACAGCCCGTCGCCAATAGGTCCGCTTTTGATTTGGCAGCAGCCGCATCCCATTTATTATGCAGAGCTTTTGTACAGTGTAAATCCATGTAATGAGGTACTTGACAAATACAAGGAAATAGTGTTTGAGACAGCCCTGTTTATGGAATCCTATGCTGAATACGACGAAGAAAATAAACGATATGTTTTAGGACCGGCGTTGATTCCCGCCCAGGAAAATCATAAACCACAAATTACATTAAATCCAACCTTCGAACTGGAATACTGGGCATTCGGTTTAAGAACCGCTAATGAATGGAGGAAACGTCTTGGCCTTGAAGTTAATAACAGATGGGATGAAATAGCAAATAATCTGGCAGAACTACCCATGAAAGACGGCCTGTACCTTGCCCATGAGAATTGTCCTGACACATTTACCCTATTTAACTATGACCATCCTTCAATGGTTGGAGCGTTAGGGATACTTCCCGGAACAAAGGTTGATCCTGAAATTATGTTAAAAACGCTTCAAACAATTTTAGACAGTTGGCAAATGGACAGGGTTTGGGGTTGGGATTTCCCAATGATGGCAATGACTGCAGCAAGACTTGGACGTCCTGATTTAGCCCTGGATTCACTATTGTTTGATTCACCGAAAAATGAGTATCTTGCAAACGGTCACAACAAGCAGCATGACAGGAGAGATCTTCCAATATACCTGCCAGGAAACGGTGGTTTATTAACTGCTGTTGCCATGATGGCAGCAGGGTGGAGAGGTTGTAATGAACCATTACCGGGATTCCCAAAAGACGGAACATGGAAGGTTGAGTGGGAAGGGCTAAATCCTATGCTGTAGTATAAAACATTAAGAAAGCATGATTTACCTTTGCTTTTAAAATAGCCAAAATTTTCAATCTGTTTAGCTTTAATTCAATAATGCCTATGTGCAAAGAACAGACAGAACAGCAGCGAAAAAATTAAAATTAGCTGCTGTTTTTGTCCATATTTCAACAAGTAAAGAAATGAATTCAAAGTAAAGATATGAATATTGTTTAGCATTTTGAGGGTTAATATAATTATAATTAATGAGATCTCATTATATTAAGTTAGTTACAATAAGATGTATTGGAGGAAGATTATGAAAACAAGAGTTGTAAAAAGGTTTTCAGTTTTTGCATTGGTTGTTATGATTGTATTGTCGTTAACAGCTTGTGGGCAATCTGGAACCAAAACTCCGGACGGAACTGCTGATCCTACCACAGCACCAACAAAACCGGCAGATTCCGATGATCTGCTTGCAAAATATGATCCACCAATTGAAATGACAGCCTGGAGATTCTTAAACGACGGAATTCAGTTTGCAGAAGGCGATGATATCGAAAATAATATCTGGATTGATTATTACAGAGAAGTTTTTGGAATTAATTTAAGTTATGTTTGGGTGGTTCCTCAGGAACAGTTTGAGCAGAAAATGAACATTGCGGTTGCATCAGGAGATCTGCCCGACTTAATGTGGCTCAACAACAAAAACTTAATTGAGCTTGCTGAAAACGACATGTTATATGATTTAACAGATCTTTATCAAACAAGAACATCTGATTTTACAAAGAGTATTCTCGAACAGGATATTACCAGCTTTAACACAGCAAAAGTAAATGGAAGGCTTATGGCTATTCCTCATACAGGATCTGCTATAGATTCACTCCAGATTTTATATGTAAGAACCGACTGGCTTGATAATCTTGGTCTGGAAGTGCCTACAACAATGCAGGAATTACTTGCAGTTATAGAGGCTTTTACCAATGATGATCCCGACCAGAACGGTAAAGATGATACCTATGGTTTAGGACTTACAAAGAACTTTATCAAAGATAACCATTTTGGAGCAACGGGATTCTTTGCAGGGTATCATGCATATATCAGGAGATGGATTGATGACGGCAATGGAAACATCGTATACGGAAGCATCCAGCCAGAAGTAAAAACAGCTTTACTGGAACTGCAGAGGATGTACAAAGAAGGGCAGATTGATCCTGAGTTCGGTGTAAAGGACAGGAATAAAGTTCAGGAATCTATTGCTGCTGGCAAAATTGGTGTTATGTATGGTGGTATGTCAACACCAGGAGCAGTTCTGAAATTCAACGCAGTAAACGATCCTGATGCTGAATGGACGGCAATTGAGTTGGTTTCAATAGATGACAAACCAGCAATGCCAATTACTAAAATGCCTGTAACAAGATACTATGCCATAAATAAAAACTATGAACACCCTGAAGCAATAATGAAACTGGTTGAAGCAGGTTCCGCAGGGTATTCAAGAGAAAGCAAGGAACAAGCTGATGAATGGTCAGACAAGCTCAGCTATGATGAAAACGGTATTGCTGTATGGCAGTATCAGGTACTTGGGTATGAGCCTGCAAAGAAGAACCTGATTGCTCACCAAAACGTTGTTAAGGCGCTTCAGACCGGCGATACTTCAATTCTGAATGCGGAAGAACAGGGATACTACGACAGAATTAAGCTATATGAAGCCGGAGACAGAAACTACTATGGTGATGCACATATCTTCGGTACCCCAAGCAGTTTCGATATAATTAACAAGTATGTTCAGTCTAATGATTACCTGTACGATAAATTCTATGGCTCACCTACACCTACCATGGTAGAAAGAAATGCAACCCTTGAAGCTATGGAAGAAGAAGTGTTTACAAAGATCATAATGGGAGATTCCATCGACCTGTTTGATAAGTTTGTACAGGATTGGAAGAACCTTGGCGGTGATCAAATCACTAAGGAAATAAATGAATGGTATGGTACTGTTAAATAATTCTAAACAGATGTTAAAAAGGGGCTTCTAAGACAGGCCCCTTTATTCTACATAGCGTAGTCTGACCGGTGTATGCCTGCATCAGGTGTGCCCTGATAGCGGGAAACATATACCGGTGTTTTTCTGCATTTTAAGAAATAATGAATTTCCATAGAATGACTTGTACAAAGCACAATATAATGTTAAAATGAAAAAAACATTAACTATATAAATTGCCTGTAAGATAGCAGGAAAGCGTATATATTTGTTACAGGCAGGTCTTGCATGACCAAACAGGAGGAACAATGGGTAAATCAAACCTGCTGAGACGAAGTGCTGAGATTCTGGCAGGACTGATAATTGTGGTTACAACGGTGGTATGTACAACGGTTGGTATCAGGAATGCCGGAAACACTACAGTACAGTTAATGTCGGATAGTGAAAGTGAAAACCTCAACGTAAATGAAGATGATGCATTTTTAGCTCAAGAAGGTACCGATGGTCTTTCTTCTGATGATATTTCATCAAATATGCATGAAGGCGATGCATACGATAATAGCCGGCAAATATCAAGTGCTTCCGGTACTCTGGAATATGATAATCCGCAAGAAATAACAGATATTCAATCTACAGAAGATGATACTTCATTACAGGAACAGCAGTCAATTTCTGATACCGTTACTCCTGTATATAAATATGTAAATGTAAGCCTCCTGAACGTCAGAAAGGGTCCCGGTTCTGAAACCGAAAAGGTTACTATGTTGCCCAAAGCTACCCGTGTCCAATGTTTTAGCGAAGACGGCGAATGGGTAAAAATAACCACCGACGATAATATTGAGGGCTATGTTTTTGCAGAGTACTTGTCGGATACTGCCCCGCCTGTATATAAATTTGTAATTGTAAATGCTGTAAATATACGTAAAGGACCAAGTACTGATACAGAAAAACTTGGAACAATTTCATTCGGTAATAAAATCCAGGTATTTGAACAGAGCAATGATTATGTCAGGATCTTAACCAATGACGGAGTTGAAGGCTATGTATGGAATGAATACATTGGTGATGAGATAGTTCTTGCATCGCGTTCTTCATCGGGCCAGTATTATAATTCCGACCTGGCTTCTAAAATTATCGATTATGCAAAACAGTTTGTTGGTGTTCCATATGTATGGGGGGGTTCAACCCCTAACGGTTTCGACTGTTCGGGATTTACCTGGTATGTGTTTAAAAAGTTTAACATTAATGTCCCAAGAACTGCTCAGGAGTACTCGGGTGTAGGAACAAAAATTTCAAGGGATAATTTAAAACCGGGGGATGTTCTTTTATTCGACCGCAACAACGACTACCGGCTCGGGCATGTGGGTATTTACCTGGGAAATGATAAGTTTATTCATGCTTCTTCCCGCAGAGGTAAGGTTGTAATAACAACTTTATCGAAGTACGGGGGTAATATTCTTGGCATCCGAAGGGTAATAAAATAGTTATAGAGTTTCTATTTTACCGTTTCTTAAAATATAGGTTGGTCCGAAATCTTTTTTAAGAACTTCGAATATTTCGTTTTGAATGGTGATCCTTACCATTGGGTAGATGTAATTTTTTACTATCACAGCTCCTTCACCGGGGGTTTTCAGGTAATTTGAAATGTTTAAGCATTGTGATTCCAGCCGTTTTATTTCTTCCTGCAAATGAAATATTTCCTGTTGAATTTTTTTAGCTTTGGATTTGCTTTTTTGAGCGTCTTTGTTGAAAGACTTAAGCATTTCTTTCATTTCTGACAACTGTTTCTTTTTGGCCTGAATAACCGATAGAAGCCCATCCATCTCAAATTTCATTAATTCACGGTTAAAACCTCGAATATTAATTATTGTTCTGTTTTCCATACGATTACCTATATCTGCGCTTTCAACACGTACATCGGCATCAATGAGCCCACCCACAATCTGCCCCCTGCCAGATTCAACTATGACCTGTGTTGCCCGGATACGGCTGTTTCGTATATAGAATCCTACATAAACCGAGCCTTCACATATTACCTCTGCATCGGCAATGAATTTAGCGTAGAGATTCCCCTTACATTTAATTTTTGCTTTATTTTTACCCGCAACACCACCACGTATATAAATGCTGCCCTCTGTGCTTTCAATCAGGTTCACACCGCCAATGCCGTATACTCCGCTTATTTCTACATCCTTTGTTGCCTTTACAATGAAATTATCTTCTACAGTACCTTTAATGTTAACATAACCATCAAAGTCTATATTTCCGGTGTTAAAATTCACATCACCTTTAATTTCTAAAACATCATAGACCGCAATAGTGTCTCCAACATAATGCACCGCACCATTCTTAAGAGAATATAAAACATCCTTGCCTTCTAGCCTTACCTGCGTGACAGAATGCTGGTCAAAAATAAGGGGATAAAGAATACCCTCATCCGGCTTGATTGATCTCATTGCCGTGTATGTCTATACCCGGGGTACCAGGTGTTGGATCGATTCTTTCTCCCAACCAATCCCCGGTTTTAACGTGATGAATCAGATTAAGATCGTAATAATTTACTCTCCCATTATCTACTATGCATGGTTTTGGTTCGGGTACCTGATACATTTTAACTACTGAATCGGTGCCATGTACCGGAGGCTTGCCCTTTGCTATTAAAATAGGAGTATTTAAGGGCAGTTCACTATGTAATACTTCCTCAATTATTCCATAGTTTACATTTGCCTCTTTAAGAGCAGACTTTATTGCTTTAATCAATTCTTCGGGATTATCTTTATATTCGTCAGGCAAAAAATGCAATGTTATATAGGCCTCAAGCCCATTGTTACAAATATCGACAGAGAACATCCGGTATTACCCCCCTTTTTTCTATTGTATACCCAAACTTTTGACTTCTCAATCATACAAGACCAAATCTGGCATTACTTATGGTGTTAATGTAGCGTTTTATTATTTTTCAAAATATTTCAAATTAAAACATAACACAACAACTGAAATGGGCAAGTTCACCAAAACGAGGAATATTAATAAACAGTGTTATGTGAAAAATATACCAATAATGTATTGACAGAGTTTTTGGTAAATGGTATTATTAACTAACAACATATTTCAACTTTTTATGAAGTATTTTAAATACTTCTGAAATAATAATTAAAGTTAAAATATTTTAAGTTAAAGGGGGATGCACCATGAAAAAATTCATACCTTTACTGCTCGTTTTTCTAATTTTGACATCTGTATGTGCAGGATGTGGAAACTCAGAAAAGACAGATGTTACAACGGGTACAAAAGAGGATAAGCCTGTATTGAACGTATCGGTTTTTGCTCAGGAACACGAACAGGCAATGTACAGGGAAGTTATTTCCCAGTTTGAACAAAAGTTTAATTGTACAGTTAACTTTCAGGTTGCAGGTGATCAATACTGGCCCGAGCTTGAAGCTGCATTAACGGCAAATGCTGCACCGGATGTTTTCTATCTTGGCCTTGGTGACATAAAAAGGCGGGTGTGGGCAGACAAAATAGTTGCACTTGACGATCTGTTAGATGTTTCTTCGTTGGACAGGATATGGCCTGAAGCATTGAACTTATATAAATATGACGTAGAAACAGACAAACTCGGAGAGGGCAAAATATGGGCTTTGCCAAAGGATTTTTCTGCTGTTTCAATGACTGTCAATAAAGCTATAATAGAAAAACGCCGTGACGAGATTGAGGCTCTTGTTAAAGACGGGACATTACCTTTCTTTCCGGAAATAGATGAGAACGGGAACCTTCCTGTTTATACATTTACCGAATTTGCAATTCTTTGTAAAACCCTTACATTCGAGGATCCTACTCTGCCTGATACTGCCGGCTCGAAACAGGTGTACGGCACACATCTTTGGGAAGACTTTTGTCTGCAGCCTTTTATCTGGGGTGCCGGCGGAGACTACCTGAATGAGGATGCTACAAGAGTTCTTTTCGACACTCCCGAGTTTATTGAAGGTTATGAAGGCTTCGCCAAAATAATTGAAATGGGTGGTTCGGGTCTTTCTACCGATGAAGTTACCGGTTACCTGAAGTTCCTGGCCGGACGCTGCGCATATTTCCCATGCGGAACATGGGATGTTGGTGCATTCCAGGCTATTGAGGATGATGAATCTATTAATCCGGGTAAATCATGGTTTGATTTTGACCTTGCTCCATGGCCTATAAGTGACAGATACTCTAACCTGTCTATTGAAGAACGACAGGATAAATGGGCCGGACGTGTTGATTCGATTGGATATTGCGTATCAAAGCAGTCTAAAAATCAAAAGCTTGCTGCAGAACTAGCCTATGTTCTTTCGGCAGACGAAGAGGTACAGCGTTTCCTGGCAAAACAGGGAGGACAGGTACCTAATATTGTTTCGATGGCCGAGGGTGAATACCTGAGCGATGATTCTTATTTCCCTGAATCACGTGTAGTCTTTGTGAGAATGCTTCAGGGTCAAAATGGGCACCGTGTTCCCACATCACTTACATTCAATGCAATTTGGCATACCGAAGGATTTATTTCGGGTGTTGACAGTGTATGGAGTTACTACGAAGGAATCGACAAGGGTGTTAAGCCCATGAGTGTCAGTGAATATTGCAGGAGTGTGCAGCCTAAAGCACAGGAGTTACTTGAACAGGCTATACAGGACGAAGCTGCTATAAATCCAAACAAGTAATCATTGATTAACTGATTTGGATATCTGATATACGGGAGGCGTTGTTGTTTTGAAAACTAAAACATATAAAAAAACATACTTTCGTGTATTGGACAATATCTGGGGATATGCTTTCGTGCTTATCCCCATTATTGGTTTAGTAGTTTTTGTGGTAATACCACTATGCATGTCAATATATGCCAGTTTTACAGCCTGGCCTCTTGGCCAGAAAATTACGTCTGCAAAGTGGGTTGGCCTTAACAACTACATAACAATGTTCAATACACCATTATTCTGGAAGAGTCTTGGGAACACCTTTTTTTATATGATAGGTATTCCGATAGGCTTGGTTTTATCCATTATATATGCTGCTTTAATGAACCGGGGAACAAGGTATGAAAATGTTTTTAGAGTTATATATTACACCCCCGTTATTACAAGTACCGTTGCTGTAAGCTTTATTTTTCAGCGTATGTTTATGTCCGATGGCGGAGTAGTTAATAATTATCTTATGGCACTCGGAATCAAGAACCCTCCAAACTGGATGAGCCATCCTGGTTACACAAAATGGGTTATTATAATAATGGCCGTATGGAAGGGGCTTGGAAGCTCAATTATATTGTATATTGCCGGTATGCAGGGGATTTCAAGAACTTATTATGAAGCAGCAAAGATTGATGGTGCCAGCTGGTTTTATACTTTCAGAAAAATTACAATCCCTCTTTTAATGCCGGTTACATTTTACTTAATTGTTACCGGTATTATCGGTGGTGCACAGATGTATGTAGAACCAAGGCTCATTTTTACCGGAAATGGCCCTGCAAACAGCACTTTTACTACGGTTATACATCTGTATGACAACACCTTTAGATATTCAAAAGCCGGATATGGTTCAGCAGTTGCAAATATACTCGGCATCATTGTGTTTATTATAACTGCCTTTCAATTTTATATTAATGGAAGGAGGGAGCGTTATGAAGAGACAAAAACAAATAACTGATACTCTCGTGTTTGTTTTTCTCGCACTTGGCTCGATAGTAATGCTTTATCCTTTCATCTGGATGATATTTACTTCCTTTAAACCCAAAATGCATATATATCTTGCCGGACTTCTGCCCAGAACATGGGATTTTTCAAGCTATATTCAGATATGGGATGAGATACCTTTGGTACGAGGGTTTCTAAACACCATCCTGTACTCGGTACCGCCGGTTTTTATCGGTTCTTTGGTATCGGCCGGAGCAGCTTTTGCATTTGCAAAAATAAACTTTAAGGGTAAAAATGTTGTATTCCTTATATTGCTGGCTGGAATCATGATTCCTTTTCCATCCATAATGATCCCACAATTTGTTATGTTTAGTCAGCTGCAAATGCTTCAGAGCCCCTGGCCATTGATTTTACCGAAACTTACAGGGAATGTACTGATGATTTTTTTCCTGAGGCAATATCTTAATTACATCCCCGACTCGGTTATTGAAGCTGCAAAAATTGATGGCTGCAACTATTTCGATATATATCACCGTATCATCCTGCCCCTGGTTACCCCTGCTCTGACAGCCCATGGTGTATTATGGTTTATAGGTTCGTGGAACGATTACCTTGCTCCTACAATTTTTATTAAGAATGAGAAATGGCAGCCGGTTACAGTGATGGTGGCAAAATTTAACGAGCAATATGCAATTAATACTCATGTCCCAAGAATAATGGCAGGTTCAGTTATGCTTTTGGTTCCTGTATTGATAATTTACGGAATATTTCAAAGATGGATTATTGAATCTGTTATGTTTACCAGTATCAAGGAATAATACACAGAAACGCACCTTTTGGTGCGTTTCTGTTTAGATTATAAGTTTATTCGGTTATTTCAATTTTAGCAGTCTCTCCATATCTAATACTGTCTTTTACAACAGTGCCCTGGATAATAGTGCTGTCTGCAGTAAAGGAACCCGGATTTACCACACGGGCGTAGTATATTAGTGGTTCCTTCTTTTCAGTATTGCGGAAAACATTAAAGGTTACCTTCTGTCCGTCAATATTTCTGAACCACCAAAGATTTCTGTCAGGATTTATGCCTGCCTGGTATGGATTTTCAATTGGCTTTAACCCTGAGGGGGCATAATCTGTAATTTCGTAGTGACTGTCCATTGCAGTAGGTGCAATGTCCCATTCAATTACAACTTTAATAATTTCGTTTTGTTTGAACTCGGTGGTTTCGGCTCCTGTTTTATAATCGTAATAGGTGCGTCTGATTTTTAAGTTTACATCGGGCTCAACCCGGGTTACCGGCGGTGCCTTAAACACAGATGTAACAGATACATCACCTGAAACCTCTGTTATTTTTAAGTCGCTCAGCTTTTCGGAAGGAACGGTAACTGTAATGGGCCGGCCATCAACAATCTTTTTACTGTAGGTATTTCCATCATACACATAAGTGAAGGAAACATCGGCTGATGTGAGCTTATTTAACTCTTCCATAATAACCAGCAGTTTTTCAGCGTTTATTAATATCTTTTTGGAATAGTTATTAACAATATATTCGTACAAACCCTCCTTATGGGGTGTATCAAGTTTGGAGGCCAGGACTGCTGCAAGGGCTGTTTCCTTAAGTATTGCATCGGTATCATCCGTAGTTTTTACACGGACATATGGATTTTTGTTTTCTAAAACGGGTGCTATTTCGCTGTCATAAATGCTTCGGGCTCTTGCTGTCTCACCAACTTCTTCAAAGGCAAGAGCAAGATAAATTTTATCTTTAAGGGATAAATTTTTAACACCTGCTGCTTCTTTCAAATCAAGTAATACAGGCTCGCCCAGAACAGCAAGACCATATAATGCCGGTGCATTAATCCTTCCCGGTTCTGCAAGGATAAGGGAATAGAAGTATTGCTTAAGCCTTTGGGAACCTGCTTCATTTTTCAGTAGTGCAGACAACAGTGCCGACAATTCAACATCACTTTCGGAATAGGGAAGTATTCCATAGCCACCGTCATCTTTCTGATATTGACTAAGCTCAACTTCAATTTCGTTTGCAGTTTTTCTGTCGGGGATTAATTCATCCAACAGTAATTTCGCATTTAAGGCTATATATTTCTGATCCAGCCTGCTTCCACCACTGTAGACAAGACTGTATAGTGCCGGGATAAATTTTCCACGCCCCGCATCGGTAAAGATTAATGTGGTAAGACCTTTTTCACCACCGGTCAGGTCCATATTAGCCTTTAAAATATCGGTTACTGCTTTCTCTATTTCATGGTAAGATTCGGTAACGTAAATTGTCCTCCTTATACCGTCAGACAACCCGCTTTCACTTATTGCTTTTATTTCTATATCATATACACCCGGGTTCAAATTCCACAATGGAATATTGGTGCGTTCAAAAGCTTTACCTTCAGCTGTAGCTATAAAATCAGGCATTTGCTCGCAGGTAAGCTGATAACTGATTGTTTCACCTTCCTTCAGGTCATTGCCGTAGCCGGACACACCAATGTAAGGGAAGTCGCCTTTCAGGTAAGTATTGTTCATACTATCACTGATAAAGAACGGAAGAGTCACTTTAAGTGCAGCTTCTCCGGTTCCACCGTAAAGATCGGTTGAGATACCGGCAAGGGTTACATGCCATGATGTCACGTTATCGGGTAATTTGAATGATACTGTACCCGTTCCGTCCTCACTTAAAGTTATTGTTTTAAACAGTGCGGTGTCTCTGAAGTCGCTTCTTACCTGAACCTGGCTCATGGCAGCCGGTGTAGCCTGTGCTGCATTAAACCTTACTGAAACATTTGCCGCTTCCTGGAATTTTGAGGCAGTACCCGCCAAGCCACCGTCTAACCCACTCCCTGCTGCATCATCTATTACAGCCGAACTCAACTGGTGGGATGAATATGAATAACCAAGCCCGCTGGAAAGCCATTGATACAGGCTTGAAAGAACATCTACATGATAATTTGATATTTCAAGCATGGCTTCATCAATGATTGCAAGGTTAATATGGGCCGGAACAGGACTTTTGTTTTCATCCCTTGCAGTTATATTTATTGTAACGGTATCACCCGGACGATAGGCCTGGTTATCTGTCTTCATTTCAATTTCAATCTTTTTCTCTTCGATATCGTAGCGAATATTAACCGGACCTGCATTTATATAACTGTTTCCATTGAAATATACTGCAGTTACGTAGAAGTTAGGAATTCTTTCTTCGGAAAATACCGTTTTATATTCAGAACCATTTTGAACCCTGTAATTTGTAATTCCATTCTGCGCTTCAATAAACAACACCGACTTGGCGTCAACGGTTTGGTCGTTATTCTTAAGAGTAATTACCGCTTCTTCGCCGGTGCGATATTTTTCCTTATCTGATTCCAGATGATACCAGTCATACTGTCTTTCAATATCGGTATAATGACGGCTTGATAAATATACTTCCCTGCTCATTGTTCTGCCGCTGTTGTCATTCCAGATTAACTCCACTGTATAATAACCCTCATTGGGGTGTTTCAACTCAAATACTTTGGTGGCAATACCTTCGTCATTGGTTGTAAATGAAAAGCTTTCAACTTTTTCTGTTCGCTCTTCATAACGGTACCGTTTCCTTACCACTTTGTTTATATAGTCGTATTCTTCACCGTCTTCAATCTTTTCATAGTTGTGGTAGATAACAGTTCCGGCAATTATTTTGCGCGCAACAGGCTCACCCAGGAAATCTCCGTTGTACTCAGATTCTTCATCGGTATTGCTGTTTATTTTATCAAGGTTTATTTCGTTAAGTTTAGCTTCCAGAGTGGTTTTTCCATTCCTGTCGGTTTTGGAGGTAAAAGAAGCATGTATATCGTTTATAAATACCCGTACGTATGAATTACCGTTAATCATTCCGCTTTCAGGAAGGGATGCGGTTGCATTTAAATAAACCCATCGTTCACCCTGTGCTTTGCTGTCACCGGTTACTGCTTTAAATGGAATGGTTAATCTTCCACCTGCACCTGTTTTAACGGTATCTGATATATGCTCAAAGGGATATCCGTTTATGCTGTAGGAAACATCCAGATACGGCATTGGTGTACCGTCAAAAAACGCGGGAGTTATAGTGAAGTTTACCGTATCATTTAGGAATATGGCTTTTTTATCTGCTTCAACAGTCATTTTATATGCGGGTTTAGTATAGTTTTGAACTCTGATATAATGACTGTTTATAATATCATCTCCGGATTTTACAGTGATTTGGTAGCTTCCGGGAGATAGGCCAGGAAGCTTGAAACTGCCTTCAAAAAAGCCATCCTCAGAAGGTACTTTTAATGACACCAGGGGCTTTTGAATACTTGGCAGAAAATAGCTTAAAAATCTGGCTTCAGGAATCCACCAGTAACCTCCCTCGGCTATTTCCACAGTGATTTCTGAAGGGGTAGTCTGATCATTACGATTTTTCAAAAATCCCCAGAACTGAACCAAATCATCGGGTTTATAGAGACTTCTGTCTGTCTGGAAATACCGCCAGTAATTTTCCAGGGCATAGTAATCTCGATAGGTTCTGTACCTGTTATTAATTAATACAAGTTCATCATTGTTTTTACGAACAATATAGTAGTTAAGTTTATTTATACCCATCTCATCGGGGTCGGTGAAAACGGTATCAAAGGAGACAATGCCAGATGCATCGGTGGTATATGCCTTATTTTCACCGCCAATAATTATTTGGGCAGAGTTCACAGGATAACCCGTTATTAAATCATTAACCCAGAATAAAGTTTTTGTGTCGCTTTCGATAAAGTATGCCGATATATCTGTCGACTGTATAAGTGCCTGTGCGGTAAGTCCATTGTAAGTGCTTTCCAATAGGTAGAGTCCTTTTGGCAGAGCTTCGGGAAGCAATAAATAGCGCTCCTGCCATACTGTTAAATCGAAGGATTGCTCAAAGGATGAAACCTCTGTAAGGTTTTCTGTTGCAATTAAGTTGTCCTGATGAGCCACATACGCCCAGTATGGTATTTCATACATGGATTTTACAGCATCTATAAATTCTTCAGAATTGTTAAATTTATAAATTTTTGTATTTACAACTGCCTCTGTGATATTACGGTCCGATGCGTATATATTTACCGGAATTAAGGGTGTATCCTTTGTTGAAAACTCCCACAGCGGGTATACAAAGGAAAGGCTTCCCCTATATTCTTTTTCACTGTTTTTTTCAGGTTCTGTTTCAAAAGCAAAAACGTAATCTTTTGAAAGCTTTTGATTGGTTCCGTTAAGAGGTAAACCTTTCTTAATTGTTACAGTGTATATTGTACCCGGCTGCAGATTTTTCGGAATAAATACCGCAGCGTAGCCATTGGTTTCAAAACGTCCTTCGGCTTTTGGTGATATTTCGAAATATTTTTCTATATCTCCAAAGTCCTTATGGCTGAAATAAATTTCTATTCCGGTGTTTACAGGCACGTAACCTGACTGGTGCGCGGGTAAAGTGCCTAAAACTGCAAAACTTCGCTGAGTTTGAAAAGTCCATGACACAGTTTCATTTTCGGGTGTGGTTATTACAAAGGTGTATAGACTGTTTTCTTCAAACTCTTTTTCGGGGCTTACAAGGAATTCGTTGTTTTTGTTTTGAGTAATAGTTAGCCGAACATCACCCAGAAGTCTTAGCATTTGTTGTATTTGTTCCAAACTGTAGTTGTCATAAGTTTTTAAAATAAAATGGGTATCAGTATTGATTCCAGAAGTGTCATATTTTACTGGCTTAAGTGAAAAACCTTTTCTGTATTCTTCGGCATATACCGTAGTTACCGGATTGGCAACCCAGAACACCGCAGTAATGAAAGTGAAGGCCAGAACTAATGCAATTATCTTTTTCATAACTTACCTCCTGACAGACAATATTTATATGCGCCGGTTATGTATTTTATTGATATCACACAATCATGTCGGCTTCGATAGTATGACGATAAACAAAACTAAATAGTTCCAAAAAGATACCCCGGACTTACAGCCGTTAAAGGCAAAAACCAATTGCTAAAATGTTAACAGTACATACTATAAGTATAGACAGCAAAAACATTGAATGATAAAATATTACTAAATTTATTTTCTTTGTTGACGATTTTAAGCTGGGTTTTGTTTTACATACATTTTCCTTATGTTGCCGTAAATAAAAATAAAAAGATTAGCGAAACAGGTTAAACTCAGCTGATTATAGAAAAAATTAGGAGGATGAAAAATGAACAGGGTTTATAATTTTTCTGCAGGACCCTCAACATTGCCTGTAGAGGTTTTGGAGACTGCAAGGAGTGAGATGCTGAACTGGCGTGGATCTGGAATGTCGGTAATGGAGATGAGTCATCGGTCTAAGTGGTATGATGATATAATTAAAAAGGCAGAGGCAGATTTAAGAGAGCTAATGAATATTCCTTCGAATTACAAGGTTCTGTTTTTACAGGGTGGAGCATGGACTCAGTTCGCAATGGTTCCTATGAACCTTATGAAAAAAGGTAAGGCAGATTATGTAAACACCGGTTCATGGTCTAAAAAGGCAATCAGTGAAGCAAGAAAATATGGCAAGGTAAATGTTGTGGCTTCATCTGAAAGTGCAGGATTCACCTATATCCCCGAACTTAACCCTGATACCTTTAGCAGGGATGCAGATTATTTTTATATCACAACAAACAATACAATATATGGAACAAGATATACAAAGCTTCCCGAAACAGGCAGTGTTCCTCTGGTTGCAGACATGTCATCCAATATCCTTTCAGAAGTATATGATGTAACGAAATTTGGTTTGATATTTGCAGGTGCTCAGAAGAATATGGGACCGGCAGGTGTGGCTGTGGTTATAATCAGAGAGGATTTAATTACCGATGTTCAGCCTGAAGTACCTACAATGCTTCAGTATAAAGTTCATGCTGAGAACAGTTCATTGTTTAATACACCTCCGTGTTATAGCATTTATATCTGTGGTTTGGTTTTCGAATGGCTGAAAAAGCTTGGCGGTGTATCCGAAATGCAGAAAATTAATGAAGAAAAGGCTGCAATACTGTATGATTTCCTTGATAATTCAAAGATGTTTAAGGGCACGGTAAGAAAAGAAGACCGCTCTTTAATGAATGTTCCCTTTGTAACAGGAAACAAGGAACTGGACGCTCAGTTCATAAAAGAAGCTGCAGAAAACGGTCTTGTTAATCTGAAAGGGCACAGAAGTGTTGGAGGCATGAGAGCAAGTATTTATAATGCTATGCCCATTGAAGGGGTAAAAAAGCTTGTTGAGTTTATGAAAGAGTTTGAAGCAAAGAACAGGGTATGAATAGTTTTATCGGGGCAGACCACAGTGTCTGCCCTGTTTGCATTAATCATGTCTGATCTTATTATAATACCACCATTCCCCTAATCAATTTTTTCCCTGGAACAGTACAAATCAGTATCTATCCCGCAACGTTACATTGCTATTTTTCAAAGATTCGGTTATGATAATAAAAACAAAAAACATTAGAAAAGTGTGATAGAAGATTATGAGGGTACAACTTGATGATAAAATACTGATGAAGGTAGAAAAGCCTGCCCGTTATACAGGCGGAGAATGGAATATGGTGGTTAAAAACCCCCGGGATGTAGATGTCCGTTTTGCATTCTGCTTTCCTGATGTATATGAAGTAGGTATGTCACACCTTGGAATGAAGATACTGTACCATATATTGAACAAAAGAAGTGATACCTATTGCGAAAGGGTTTTTGCACCATGGGTTGACATGGAAAAAATTATGCGGGATGAGGGTATTCCTTTATTTGCCCTTGAAACTAAGGAGTCTGTAAACGAGTTTGATATTGTAGGCTTCACCCTCCAATATGAGATGAGTTATACCAATGTACTGAATATGCTTGATCTTGCCGGCATCCCTAAATTGTCGGCTGAAAGGAATAAAACCCATCCTTTTGTGATAGCAGGCGGTCCATGTGCCTGCAATCCCGAACCCCTTGCAGATTTTATAGATTTTTTTGCCATAGGTGAAGGAGAGGAAGTTATTCTTGAAATTATTGATGCGTATAAGGAATGGAAAGCAGCCGGTAGAGACAGAAGCGAGTTTCTTAAAAAGGCAGCTGAAATTCCGGGAATTTATGTTCCGTCTCTTTATAACATTTCATATAAAGAAGATAATACGATATTGAAAATTGAACCGGTCAATGCCGGTATACCTGAAAAAGTAAGAAAAAGAATAATTAAAGATATGGATAGGGCTGATTTTCCCGAAAATATTATTGTTCCTTTTATTGGTACCGTTCATGACAGAATCATGCTGGAAATGTTCAGGGGATGCATTCGGGGCTGCAGGTTTTGCCAGGCGGGTTTTATATACCGGCCTGTAAGAGAAAAGACTCCTGAAGTTTTGCTTAATCAGGCTAAAGGTGCTATAGAAAAAACCGGATATGAAGAAATATCACTTGTTTCACTCAGCACCAGTGACTATTCGTGCCTGACAAATTTCACGCAGGAGCTGCTGAAGTTGACCGAGGAAAGGAAAATAAACCTCTCTCTTCCTTCGCTGCGTATTGATAATTTTACCATTGATCTTATGGAGAAAGCCCAAAAGGTTAGAAAAAGCGGGCTTACGTTTGCTCCCGAAGCAGGAACCCAAAGACTTCGGGATGTAATAAACAAAGGGATTACACAGAATGATATTACAAGCTCTGTTAAAATTGCATTCGAGGGCGGATGGAACAATGTAAAACTGTATTTTATGATGGGTCTGCCCACAGAGACAGAAGAAGACATAGAAGGTATAGCCAACCTTGCAAAAGAAGTTGTTGATGTATACTATAACACCCCGAGGAAAAAGAGGGCAAAAGGACTGAAAGTAACTGTCAGTGCTGCCTGCTTAGTACCAAAACCCTTTACCCCGTTTCAATGGTTTGGCCAGGATACTGTTGAAGAGTTTCATAATAAGCAGATGCTTTTAAAGGATAAATTGCGTAAGGCTTCAAGATCAATAATTTATAACTGGCATGATGCAAGGGTAAGCCTTCTTGAAGCAGTTTTTGCCCGTGGTGACAGAAGGGTTGGTAAGGTTCTTCTCCGGGCATGGCAGAATGGCTGCCGCTTTGATGCATGGAATGAATTTTTTAATTTTGATTCATGGATGGAGGCTTTTGAAGAAGAAGGCATTGACCCGGCCTTTTATGCGAACAGGACCAGGGAATTCAGCGAAGTTCTGCCGTGGAGTCACCTGGACATGGGTGTATCGCAAAAGTTTTTACAGCGTGAATGCAAAAGAGCATATAAGGGAATTACCACTCCTAATTGCAGAGTACAATGTACAGGCTGCGGCAGCAGCGTTTTTGGTACAGGCATATGTAAAACAGATCCCGGTAAAGGAGAAGAAGCATGAAAATAAGGTTCCGGTTTGAGCGTAGCGAAGAATTAAAATATATTGGACATCTGGATGTCATGCGGCTATTTGAAAGGGCATTCAAACGCGCTGAACTTCCGGTTGCTCATTCACAGGGGTTTAATCCGAGACCCCATATTGTATTTGCCCAGCCTATGCCTCTTGGGCTTTCAAGTAGCGGGGAATTTGCCGATGTGGAGCTTGAGAAAAGGTATGAATTAAACATATTTTTAGAAAAGCTCAATGCAGCACTGCCTGATGGAATAAAAGCTGTTGATGCAAGGGAAAGCACCAGTAACAGGAACATTATGTCAATTGTTGAAGCCGCCCGTTACAGAATAGATTTTAATGCCATGCAAAGTTCAGATATTGACAGTATTATATCGAAGGTTTTAAGCGAGAAAAGAATAATTGTTTTTAAAAAGACTAAAAGCGGTGAAAAAGAATTTGATATAAGGCCTTTAATTTATGAGATTACTGGAGAAGCCAATGATGGAACCGGATTTTTCAATGTGCTGCTAAGCAGCGGGCAGCATAATAATGTGCGCCCCGAGTTATTTTTCGAGGGTGTAAGGATCTGCACCGGCATTGATATTGAAATGACAAAAATGCACAGGATAATGTTATACGGCCGTGCTGAAAACAAATGGCTGCCTTTGACGGACGAAAGATTTTTACAGCGGGACCTATAGGCTGTCCCGCTGTGCTTCTCATATTTTCCGGATTTAATGCACTTTTTGCTTTTTTCGTATTATCATTCCGGGATTAAGATGCAGCTTATCCTTCTGTATTAGTGAATTCCGGTTTAGAGGAGCAATCTGTCCAATGTTCAAGTCTGATAATATTGAGGCTGTCCTTTGCTGTAAGCATTTGGTATACCGTTTTGTCATTCATGACTGTAAAGCCTGGTCGGCTTCGTAAATTCTGTCGACATGAGCTGTACATAATGAATAATTTCCCCGCCAGAAATAGAGTACAACCTTCCGTTCATGATGATTTCTCCTGTAAAGTTGCACATTTCGGATATTATGGAATATTATCAATACAAAAACATATTTTCAATTTCATCCTCCACAATAATATATTTGTTGTGATATAATAGCCAAAATGGTAACAAGCTAATTAAGCAGAAGGTTTTTATAAACTATGAATTAATAATGCATTCCGGAGTATTATGATTAAGGAAATATTGATTGATACAAAACCTGAACAAACAAGGGTTGCAATCCTTGAAGACGGAGAACTTGCTGAACTTCATGTTGAATCTGCTGAAAGAAGAAAACTTTTCGGTAACATATACAGGGGGAAGATTGAAAGAGTTCTTCCGGGCATGCAGTGTGCCTTTGTTGACATAGGCACGGGCAAAAATGCCTATTTAAGTGCAGATGATGTTGTATCTGTTAAAAAAAATATTGGTTCTTTAAGAATAGAGAGCATGGTAAAACAGGGACAGGAAATTACAGTCCAGGTGGTTAAAGAGGAAATAGGGACTAAAGCCCCAAAGGTCACAATGAATATAACGCTGCCCGGTGATTTAACTGTTTTATATCCGTTTTCAACGGGGGTTGGTGTTTCAAAAAAAATTGATGACCAGACAGAAAGAGCGCGTTTAAAAAATATAGCAGAGAACCTTTGCCCCGAAGGGATGGGGGTTGTTATTAGGACTGCTGCCCAGGGGGTTGGTGCTTCCCTTATAGAAAATGATATTCGGTACCTTATGAAAACCTGGGAGCTGATAAAGATGAAAGAAGGAAAGGGCCGTGTGCCCAGGTGTATCTATCAGGAACCGTGTTTAATTCAAAAACTTGTACGGCCCGGTATTTATTCAAATATCAAACGTATTGTCTTAAATGATCATAAGGAATATGGGAGATTACTTAAATTTTTTGATGATACGGCACCTGAAATGAAGATGAGGGTAGAGTTTTTTTACAAAGACTACGATCTATTTAAGTTTTATAATATAGACAGCGCAATAAAGGAAGCGCTGTCAAGAAAAGTGTGGTTAAAATGCGGTGGTTATCTGATATTTGACCATACAGAAGCTTTAACAGTTATTGATGTAAATACCGGAAAATATGTCGGTAAAAATGATCAGAGCGAAACAATTTTTAAAACCAATTGCGAGGCAGCATTGGCTATTGCTAAGCAAATAAGACTTCGTGATATCAGTGGGATTATCCTTATAGACTTTATAGATATGAAAGATAATTCTCATAAAGAAACAGTTTTGTCCATCCTGAAAGAAGCATGTAAAAAAGATGGGACACAGGTAGTTGTCGTAGGTATGACTAATCTTGGGCTTGTTGAACTGACAAGAAAGAAAGTGAGGAATCCTTTAAGTCAGATACTTACCCACCCCTGCCCGAACTGCGGAGGAAGCGGCAGGGTAGTTGACAGTTCAAGCGGAGGATAATAAAAACAGCCTTTCAGATAAATATTGTCTTGGGGCTGTTTTTTTATTGAAAATCTTTTCTTTTACCTTTCAATGTTTGCCATTTCAAGGGGTTTATCATGGAGATCTTTTAGCTGTCAATAAGGAATTTCCCAAGGATGTTAAAGAAGTAAGGCTTTACTATAAACCATACAGTGAGCATGATGGTGAGTAAAACAGATAAGTTGCCTGTCCCCCTGCCTTACCCCGTTATTACCCTTGTCCAAACTGGTTCGGAAGCGGCAGGATAATTAACAGCTGAACGGGGATACATAATAAGAAAAAGATGACTGGTAAAAAACAGCCTTTGAAACAATACTATCTAAAGGCTGTTCTTTTAATACAAAATTTTTTAAAACATATTGACAATATAAATAATTTGTATATAATAATAGTAACCATTACTATTTAGTAGGAGTTTTCATCATGAACAGACGTTATAGCGCACAAAAGATGATGATAGAAAATTCATTAAGAAAACTGAATCATCCCACAGCATCAGAAATATATGAAGACATTAGAAAAGATTATCCTAACATCAGCCTGGGAACTGTTTACCGTAACTTGGGCACAATGTCAGAATCCGGAGAAATATTAAGGATTCCGATGGGCGATGCGCCTGATCGATTTGATATAAACATCCACGAGCATTTGCATGTGGTATGCACAGAATGCGGAAGTGCCTTTGATGCGGAAATCGATAAGTTAAAGGATTTTTTTGAACAGATTGATGAATTTTTGGAGCAGTCCACCGGGGTCCACATAGAAAGCAGGGTAATGATTTTTAAAGGTATCTGTTCCGGTTGCAGGGACGGGTCTGGGTAAGCAAAATTACCGGTTTTAGCCGGACAAAATAAAATAATATTTGAGGAGGTTTTATTATGGCACTTATTGGAAAGGAAATTTCAGATTTTACAGTAAAGGCATACGTTAATGGAGAATTTAAGGATATCAGCAAGGCAGACTTGCTTGGTAGATGGTCGGTGTTTGTATTCTATCCGGCAGATTTTACCTTTGTATGTCCTACCGAACTGTCAGACCTGGCAGATCACTATGAAGAGTTTCAGAAAATAGGGGTGGAAGTATATTCAGTGTCAACCGACAGCCATTTTGTTCATAAGGCCTGGCATGATGCTTCTGACACCATAAAGAAAATTAAGTTCCCGATGCTGGCAGATCCCACAGGTAAACTCTGCAGAGATTTTGAAGTTTACATTGAAGAAGAAGGAATGGCTCTCAGGGGAAGCTTTATAGTCAATCCGGCCGGAAAAATAGTAGCTTATGAAGTCAATGACAACAGCATAGGCAGGGAAGGTGCTGAATTACTGCGTAAAGTGCAGGCCGCTCAATTTGTAGCAGCCCATGGCGATCAGGTTTGTCCTGCTAAATGGCGTCCCGGAGCAGAAACTCTTAAACCAAGTCTGGACTTGGTAGGGAAGCTGTAATTGCTATGAAAGAACTGTATGACATTATTATAATAGGCTCAGGAAGCGCGGGGATGGCGGCCGGTATATATGCCGGCCGTGCCAAACTCAAAACTCTGATCATAGAACGGGACAAACCAGGAGGACAAATCAGGATAACTTCAGAAGTAGAGAACTATCCGGGAATTCTTAATACTTCAGGAGAAGAACTTGGCCTGACCATGAGAAAGCAGGCTGAAAAATTTGGTGTTTCTTTCAAACAGGGCATTGTGGAGTGGGTAGACTTAAAAGGCGATATAAAAAAGGTTAGAACGGTGGATGGAGAATATGAAGCTTTAGCTGTAGTGGTTGCTACAGGAACCGTTCCCAGAAAGATCGGATTTAAAGGAGAAGATGAGTTCAGGGGACGGGGTATTGGATACTGTGCCACATGTGATGGAGAGTTCTTTACAGGCATGGATGTTTTTGTTATAGGGGCAGGCTTTGCAGCTGCAGAAGAGTCCATTTTTCTTACCAGATATGCAAGAAAAGTTACAATTATAGCAAGAGAACCTGAGTTCACATGTTCAAAAATGATCGCAGAAAGAGTACTTGCCCATCCTAAGATAGAAGTAAAGTTTAACACTGAAATATTGGAGGCCGGCGGAGATAATGTATTGCGTTATGCAAGGTTTATTAATAATCAAACAGGGCAGACATGGACGTATGAGTCTAAGCCGGGTGAGAGTTTTGGGCTTTTTGTTTTTGCGGGATATATACCTCAAACTGCCGAGTATGCAGAACAGCTGCGTCTTGATGAATACGGATATATCCTGACCGATGAAAATATGCGAACCAATATAGATGGGGTATATGCAGCCGGGGATGTCAGAGCCAAAGAACTAAGACAGCTGGTAACAGCTGTTGCTGACGGAGCTGTTGCGGCAACCCATGCAGAAAAATATGTTGCGATAAAGAAAGAAAAGCTTGGTATAAAAACTGAAGAATCACATAATACCGTACAACCGGGTAAACTATTTTTCGAGGAGGATTTGCGGGAACAACTGATTCCTGTTTTAGACCGTTTTGAAAATAAAGTGAGAATTCTGGCAATATTGGATGGGGAGCAGGGGCTTTGCAGTGAAATAAAATCATTCCTGGAAGAGTTCGTATCCCTTACCGATAAAGTTGATCTGGAGGTATTGAACAAAGGACAGGACAGCGAGAAGGAAAAACTTATAAACGCTACCATTTTTCCAACTTTCGCAATTTTAAGAAGCGACGGCAGCTATACAGGCATACAATACCACGGTGTTCCAGGCGGGCATGAAATAAACTCGTTCATTCTGGCGTTATATAACGTTGCCGGGCCTGGCCAATCGATAGGCGAAGATATTCTATCCCGCATAAACAAGATTGACAGGAGAGTGAATTTAAAGATAGGGGTGTCCCTGTCCTGTACTTTCTGCCCCGATGTGGTAACTGCATGTCAACTAATGGCAGCTAAAAATTCAAATATTGAGGCAGAAATGATTGATGTAGCCCGATATCCTGAATTCAAAAACCAGTATTCAATAATGAGTGTACCGGCATTAATTGTGAATGACGGAGATATAGTTTTTGGCAAAAAAACAACCGAAGAAATTTTGGATATCATCGAGAACAGCTAAATAAAATTAATAAAGGCAGGCGGTTACAGAAACCGCCTGTTTTTGTGTGTTATTAAGTAAGAATTTGATAAGTTGACACATGGCATTACGCTGTGTTAAAATAAGACGGTTACCGCACATAGAAAGGGTTTAAAATGCATTGAATGCTCCCTTTCATGGCGAGTCAGGGCAAGAGGAGGTGCATACTATGTACGCAGTAATTGAAACCGGTGGAAAGCAGTACAGGGTTCAGGAAGGCGATGTTTTGTTCCTTGAAAAGCTTCCCTCAGGAGAAGGCGAAACTGTTGTTTTTGATAAAGTTCTTGCTGTGTCCGAAGGTGAAGAGTTTACCGTAGGCACACCAACAGTTGAGGGTGCGTCTGTAACCGCTAAGGTACTCGGTCATGGAAAAAGCAAGAAGATTATAGTCTTCAAATATAAGCCGAAGAAAGGCTACAGAAGAAAACAAGGACACAGACAACCATACACAAAAGTACAGATTGAAAAGATAAACGCATAATGATTCGAGCAGTTATTTATCACGATACCCTTGGGAAAATAAAGGGGTTTAAACTTAAAGGACACGCAGGTTTTAGCGAAGCGGGAAAGGACATAGTCTGTTCTGCTGTGTCGGCCATAGTTTTTACAGCGCTGGGTGGTTTGGACGAACTGGTTGGCTTCAGGAATTTTAAGGAATCCGATGGCTTTATAGAATGCCATGTACCCGATAATCTTGGGGAAAGGGAAAGTTATGTAACCGATATAATACTAAAAACTATGGTAATAGGATTAAGGCAAATTGAGACCAATTACGGTAAATATATCCAGATTCGATACGAGGAGGTGTAAACCAATGGTAAAGGTAAATTTGCAGTTGTTTGCACAGAAAAAGGGTGTGGGCAGCACCAAAAACGGTCGTGACAGTGAGTCGAAAAGGCTTGGAGTTAAAAGAGCAGATGGTCAGTTTGTAAAAGCCGGAAACATTCTCGTTAGACAGCGGGGTACAAAAATACATCCCGGAGATAATGTAGGAAAAGGTAAGGACGATACATTATTTGCAAAAGCAGATGGTATTGTAAAGTTTGAACGATCAGGGAAAAATAAAAAGAAGGTTAGCATTATTGTCGGATAGAAATAAAAAGTTTAATGGGGGCGAGAATAATCGTCCTCTTTTTGTCTCTGTAAAAATACTCCTATAGAAACAGGCATATGGAGGTAATATGTTTATTGATATTGCTGAGATATACGTAAAAGCAGGCGACGGAGGAAATGGCGCGGTTTCTTTTCGCCGTGAAAAATATGTTCCAGCAGGTGGTCCGGACGGTGGCGATGGTGGTGACGGTGGTTGCGTGATCTTCACCGCCGACGGACATCTGCGCACTCTAGCTGATTTCCGGTACCGCAGGCACTATAAGGCAGAGCGCGGGCAGGACGGAGGCAGCAAAAAATGTACAGGGAGAAGAGGCAATGATCTTGTGATCAAAGTCCCCTGTGGAACTATCATAAAAGATAAAGAAACAGGTCTTATTATAGCAGACCTTGTAGAAGACGGCCAGGCAGAAGTTATTGCGAAAGGCGGTAGCGGCGGTAAGGGAAATGTTCATTTTGCAACTTCTACAAGGCAGGCACCGAACTTTGCCAAAAACGGCACTCCCGGCGAGGAAAGATGGATTATACTTGAATTAAAACTGTTAGCCGATGTGGGGTTGATAGGGTTTCCAAACGTTGGGAAATCAACTCTTTTGTCTCAGGTATCATCAGCCAGACCAAAGATTGCGAACTATCATTTTACAACATTATCACCAAACCTTGGTGTTGTATCAATGGGTGAAGGCGAAAGTTTCGTTATGGCGGATATTCCAGGGCTTATTGAAGGCGCCCATGAAGGTGTTGGATTAGGTCATGACTTTTTAAAGCATGTGGAAAGAACCCGTATGCTTATACATGTAATTGATGTTGCTGCCGTGGATGGCCGTGATCCAAAGGATGATTTTCATATAATCAACAGGGAGCTTAAAGAATATAATGAGGAATTGGCAAAAAGACCGCAGGTTATTGCTGCAAACAAGATTGATGTGGCAGATGAAAAGATGTTGAAGAATTTTACCGATGATATGGAAGAGCTTGGATATAAGGTATTTCCCATTAGTGCCGCAACGGGACATGGTGTGAGAGAACTGGTTAATTATGTTTACGAACAGATTAAAACTTTACCCGAACCCGAAGTTTACAAGCCTGAAGTATCGGAAATTATATATAGAGCTGAAGAAGAGGAGCCGTTCACAGTTGAAATTGAAAATGATATTTTTGTAGTGGATGGTCCGTGGATAAGGAATTTACTTCGCGGAATTAATTTTCATGACAGGGAATCACTGCAGTATTTCCAGCGTGCCTTAAGACGCAAAGGTGTGATTCAGGCATTAGAGGATAAAGGGGTAAAAGAAGGGGACACTGTTCGCATAGGGGATGATATGGAGTTTGATTATATACCGTAAAAGAGGTATCATTCCTTTTATTTTATAAAATGCACCAGGAGTTGATAAGAATGCTGACCGGAAAGCAGAGAAGTTATCTAAGAAGCCTTGCAAATGTTATTCCTGCCATCTTCCAAATAGGGAAAGGCGGGATTTCAGATAATGTAATAAAGCAGTTTGATGAAGCCCTTGAGGCAAGAGAGCTGGTAAAAGGCACAGTGCTGAAAAATTCAGAGTTTAGTGCCAGGGAAGTAAGCGAAGAACTGGCTTTGTCACTTGGGGCAGAAATTGTACAGGTTATTGGAAACCGCTTTGTTCTGTACAGAGAATCTAAGGAAAACAAAGTAATAGAGCTGCCTTAAGTGGCAGCTTTTTTGCGGCCATTCATAGATTTATTTTAAAATAATTAACTCCTGAAAAAACATATTATCACTTACAGTGGTTTTTAAATGCGCATGGGGATAGAGGGATAATATTTTTTTCAGGTTATATAAGCCAAACCCTCTGTTTTTACCCTTTGTTGAATACCCGCGCTTACAAATAAGCTTTATGTCCGGTAGTTGGAAGTAAGTGTTGCCAATCAGTATTGACGTATGTGTTTTATCTGATTCCATTCCCAGGTGAAGTTCATTCTGAGGTGACTTTTCACATGCCTCAATAGCATTGTCAAACAGAATTCCTACTATTCTTACCAGATCTGCAGGATCAATATTATAAATATCAATTTCAGTAAAGATGTTGATGAACAGTTTAATATTTTTCGTGGCAGCCTGGTTTAATTTGGAAAATATAATACCCTTTAATGCAGGATTTTGAACGTATTTTAGAGAGGATACAAAACTGTTATTCATATTTTTGCACAAGTCTTTCATTACATATTTGTTAATGTATTCCCGCAGTTCGTTAATACGGTTATCGTCTATATATCCGTTAATTGATAAAAGAATGTTTGAAAAATCATGCTGTTGACTTACCAAATCTTCGTACATGTCTTCTATTATTTGAGTGTATTTGTTAAGCTGCATATATTTCTGGCTTCTATGCTCAAAACGCGCTTTACTGCTAAGTGACAGGATGAACAATAACAGAATGAAAACACATACCTTATAGCAGAAATTCGTCAAATATATTTTTTCAAAAGCAGCGCCTGATACAAGTAATAAAACATTTAAAGCAACATTAACCAATGCTAAAAGCAAAATATAATAAATTATATTTTTTATGATTCTTTTGTTTAATGCTTTTTTTCTAATCAGACTAGAAGTAACTATTACCACAGCCGCAATACAAAGAAAGGACAAATTTTTCACTGAAGTTTGTTCAAAATTATCCTGGGTTGGGAAAATACTTTCAGGAGTTCGATTCAATGCTGATTGGGCTATCAGCTCTCCAAACAGTATAATAATATCACTTATCATCGACAATGCGAAAGCTTCTGCAATGTTAAGCCTGTAAATATAAAAGATACACAGTGGCAATAAAAATAACATTACAGGAAAGTATATGTAAAGTTTTTGTATAAAAATTCTGGCTGGAAAAATAATAACAAATGATACGACAAAAAGTTTAGAGTATATAAGTTTGGAGCGTCTGATATTCATCGTGTTAAGATATACTACTGTTAGGACATGAACTAATGAAAAAGCCAAAGCTGTAGTTAGCCTGTCAAATTCTAACATGAGACAGCAACTCCTTCCATTTTGGCCTTGAAACATCACAGATTTTACCGTCTGCCATAATAACAGAATAACTTTGCCTGTTTATACAGAATTTCTTTATAAATTTAGTGTTAATTATATACGAGCGATGACACTGGAAAAAACGACTGTCAAGATCTTTTATAAGCTCTTTCATTGTATTACGAAATGCAATACAGGTGCGATCAACCAATACACAGTAAATTAATCTTGAACCCGGTCTTGTCTCAAAATACAAAATATCGCTTAAGTTTACCGGGTGAATACCATTTGTACTTTTTAACGTGATTTGGTTTCGTAAAGTTAAAATATCAATACTTAAAGATTCTGAAACGACGGTATCAAGGCATTCATAAATGCGTTTTTCAATATCCTCTTCCTGTTTAAATATACAATCCAGTGCTTTAATTCTATAGTTAAAAACTTTGAGGCTCAATTCAGGATGGGATGTTATAATAATGAAATAAGCTAAAACATCTATTTTTCTGATTTGCTTTGCGAGGGTCAAACCGGTGGAATTCTCTTCATTAAGGATAATATCCATAAAGAATACATTGACATGGCCGATATTGGATTTGGTAAATTCGATAACCTGATCAAAATTTTCGTTGAATAGTTTTATATTATAGTCTAAGTTTTTTTCATTGGCGTATTCTGTTATTATTTTTTTTAGCAGAATTCCGGTATTGAAATTATCTTCACAGATTATAAAATTATACATTTATATCATCCTTTTATGAAATAATTATTTTCATAAAAGTTTTTGTATTAAAATTTTCTGTAAGGATTAGATAATTTGTAAAATAATTTTAAATTATAGGATTAATTTTATTATTACCCATAAAAAACAAAAATTCAACTAAAAATTGGTCCATAATAACAAAATTTGAAATAATACATCTCTTAACGGGCTTAAACTGGACTTATTCAGCTTTAGGTAATATAATAATCGTGGCGGAAATGAATTCATATTTATCTTTTTTGTTATATTATTAATAACTGGCAATTACTTCGGTTGTATTTAATGAAACCTTATGAAAAGGAGGTTGGTTTTACGCATGATAAAACCAGTGAAACATAACAAAAAGGGAGCAAATATTATTACCGTATTTATACTGTCTTTACTGTTAATATGTATCGCCTATGCATTGAACAATATTGACTTATCAAATAACACAGGCAGTTCAGGTAATGATTTGCCAAATTTGACGGTATCGCCAACCTTAATAGTAACACAGCCACCAACACCCACACTTACACCAGCCTATGAACCGACTGTAACATCTGCGCCAACACCAGTGCCTGTATTGCATCCAAGCCCTGCACCAGAGCCTGTTCCTGAAACTATCGGTGATTTAAAAAGAAGTCTTGAGGAATATATTGACAATCAGGATGGAAGGTACGGTTTATATTATATTAACCTTGTAACAGGTGACGAATTCGGTATTAACCATAAGGAGCGGTTTATAGCAGCAAGTACTACAAAGCTGCCAATGAACCTTTTGCTATACAAGAAAGTGGCTTTGGGGGAAGTGGATTTGAATGATAAACTTGTTTATCTTGAAGAAGATTTTGAACCCGGAGCGGGTATTATTCAAGATTCACCCTTTGGCACCGAGTATACCGTCAGGGAAACGGCACGGCTTTCCATTATATATAGCGATAATTGCGGCATTAATATGATTATACGCCTTCTTGGTATTGATAATATCAGGCAGTATATGCAGGATATCGGTGGAACAATATACTATGGCAGGGATCACCGTTCCTGCCCCTATGATTTGGCTGTGTATGCGAGGGAGCTTTACCGTTTTTATCAGCAGGAGCCTGAGATTGCCGGCATTTTAATAGAGGATCTGCAAAATACCATGTGGAACGACAGAATTAACAAATTGCTTCCAGAGGAAATAAAAGTAGCTCATAAAATAGGTAATTTTGATTCTGTTTATAATGATGTTGGAATTATTTTTACCGAAGAACCTTACGCCCTTGCAATAATGAGCGAGGATATTGAGCAGTCTGTTGCATCGAATGTTATTGCACAATTGTCAAAAAAAATATATGATTATGTGGTTACATCAATTAAGGAAAGTAACTAAAGAAAAAATCTGATATGGAGGACATAAGTAATGAAAAGCAGAAGAGGGAAAGTATTAATGTTAATAGTACCGGTAATATTACTGGTTATATTAATAATTGTTTACAGGCAGTTCAATATAGAAAATGGCAGCAAGGCAAATAATATCACACCTGTTGCAACGCCAACATCAGAACCCACACAGATGCCAACTCCGACGCTTACCCCAACCCCTGAACCAACACCGTCTCCTACACCAAGTCCTACTCCTGCACCTGTAAGCGAGCAGGCAGGTAATACCAGTGGGGACAAGGTAAAGTACCAGGTATTTTCGGGCACAACTGCTGTAACTAATTATCAAAGTACCGATCAGATTGTATTTGGTAACCCTGAAACTTATAGTACTTTGGAAGGTATTACAACCTTCCGCGGCAATAACTACAGGAATACTGCCGCATATGGAAGCAGGAAAGTGGTTGAGAAAAAGCTTGAAATTGTCTGGACCTCTGATGAAATTCCGTTAATAGACGGTCAATGGCCTGGTGTCGGCTGGACAGGCCAGCCTTTAATAGTGCGTTGGCCTGAAAATGTGCGCAAAGTAATGAATTTATATCCCGAATATAAGGAAAAGGATTTTGTTGAGGTTATCCAGGGCACTCTTGGCGGAATTATATATTTTCTTGATCTTGAAACGGGAAAACCAACAAGACCTTCTATAGATATAGGCTTCCCGATTAAAGGCACGCCGACTGTCGACCCGCGGGGCTATCCGATTTTATATACAGGAATGGGAATCAATTCGCTTAAAAGTGGTAAGACAGGCCCTTGGAAATACAGGATTTTCAGTCTGATTGACAACAGTGAGATTTTCTCTATCCCCGGAAAGGATCCGAATATTTCAAGAACATGGGGTGCTTTTGATTCAAGTGGTCTTGTGCATGCAGAAACAGATACCCTTTTCCAGTGTGGAGAAAACGGTCTTTTGTATAAGGTTAAGCTGAATACGGATTTTGATATTGATAATGGACAATTATCAATAAACCCCGATGTGACAAAATACCGTTACAGCAATCTGTACAGAAGTAATCTTGGCATTGAGAATTCTCCTGTTGTTTATCGGGATTTAATATACTTTGCCGATAACGGAGGAATGCTCCAGTGCCTGGATATAAATACACTTAAACCCAAATGGGCTTTTAACCTGGGTGATGATACCGATGCTTCTCTTGTGCTTGAAGAAACTCCTGACGGTATTTTCCTGTACACCGGAAATCAGGTGGATCACCAGGGGCATGAAGGCGACAGTACCGTACGTAAAATAAATGCATTGACCGGTGAACAGGTATGGTCCAGATCGTATAAATGCTTAAATGATAAAGAAAGTGGACTTAACGGCGGAGTGTTTGCAACACCCGTTGTAGGTACAGGAGATATAGAAAACCTGGTTATTTTCAGCATTACCAAAACCGGAAGCCAATGGGGCGGAAGGCTTGTAGCCCTTGACAAAAATACAGGCGAAGAAGTGTGGGCAAATGTAATGAGCTACGGATGGTCAACCCCGGTGGTATTCAAATCTGATGAAGGGACAAGCTACATGATTTACTGTGATTCGGGCGGAAGGATGTATTTGATGGATCCAAAAACAGGAGACACTCTTGATACAATTTCGGTTGAGAGAAATGTGGAAGGGTCGCCCGCCATTTTCAATGATATGATAGTGGTGGGTTCCTATGCAAGGAAGGTTTTTGGCATAAGAATTAAATGATTGGAGATTTGGGATGATATGGTTTGGACCCTCGGGTAATTCCGAAAAGTTCTACGAAGACGGGAACAAGCATTCGCATCAGATGCCCGAATGGCTTAAAAACATGGGCCTTAATGCATATGAGTACCAGTGCAACAAGGGTACGAACATAAAAAAGGAAACCGCTGAGAAAATAGGCATTGAAGCTAAAAAGGCGGGAGTGCGGCTGAGCATACACGCTCCATACTATATAAACTTATCAAGCGGTGAAGAAATTAAAAGGAAAAACTCTGTCCAATACATTTTAAATACCTGCCGGGTAGCAAAATGGATGGGCGCAGACCGGGTTGTTATACATCCTGGGTCAATTGGAAAATTTTCAAGGGAAGAGGCAATGATGACAGCCCTTCCCGTATTGGCAGAGGCTATAAAAAAAGCAGACGAGTCAGGATTTTCAGAAATAACATTATGTCCCGAGGTTTTAGGAAAAATTAATAACCTTGGTTCTCTTGATGAAGTCATAACTATGTGCGAGCTTGATGAGCGAATGATTCCCTGCATTGATTTTGGTCATATTTATGCCAGAACTCTCGGTGCTCTTAACGGTACTGATGATTACAATGCAATTTTTGATAAAATCGAGAATTCCCTTGGTACTGAAAGAACCAGAAAACTTCACATACATTTCAGCAGAATCGAGTTTACTCAAGCGGGGGAAAGAAAACACCACACGCTGCAGGATACCGAATATGGTCCTGAATTTGAGGATTTGGCCAGGGTGCTGATTGAAAGAAAAATAGAACCGGTAGTAATATGTGAATCAAGGGGCAGAATGGCCGAGGATGCCGTAATTTTAAAGGAGATATACGAAAAAGAAAGAAATGAAAAGTAATGTTTCATTTGCTCAATTATAGCCTTGGTTTAGTTTGTCAGTTGCATGACGCAGTCTTTTAGATTATTATAATTATGGTTTGGAGAACTCAAGGTTGAGATTTACTGTTAATTAATCCAGAAACTAGATTGCGGTCTTTATATACAATATTTATAGTGAGGAGGATCAAATATGTTTAAAATACTTGAGAAAAGAGTTTTAAACCCGGATGTAAAGTTAATGGTTATTGACGCACCTGTTGTGGCAAAAAAAGCAGAGCCAGGACAGTTTATAATCTTAAGAGTTAGAGAAGGTGGGGAAAGAATCCCGTTAACTATAGCTGATTACGACAGGGAAAACGGAACGGTTACAATTATTTTTCAGGAGGTAGGTAAAACCACAAGGCTGCTTGGAACACTAAATGAAGGTGATTATATTCTGGACTTTGTAGGGCCGTTGGGAATAGCTTCTCATTTTGAAAATGTGAAGAATGTAGCCGTTATTGGTGGCGGACTTGGTGCTGCCATTGCCTATCCCCAGGCGAAGAAGCTTAATTCTATGGGGGTTAAAGTGGATGCCATAATCGGGTTTAGAAATAAGGATTTAATAATTCTTGAAGAAGAAATGAAAAAGGCAAGCAACAGGCTTTTTGTTACAACCGATGACGGCTCTAACGGGAATAAGGGTTTTGTTACCGATGTTCTTAGAAAGCTCATAGAAGAAGGAAACAAGTATGACCTGGTAATTGCCATCGGGCCTCTGGTTATGATGAAGGCTGTATCCGACCTTACCAAATCTTATGGTGTTAAAACCGTTGTAAGCATGAATCCGGTTATGATAGATGGAACAGGAATGTGTGGCGGATGCCGTGTTACCGTAGGTGGCGAAATAAAGTTTGCATGTGTTGACGGGCCGGATTTTGACGGTCACCTAATTGATTTTGATGAGGCAATAAGAAGACAGGCAATGTATAAAACAGAAGAAAGGCAAAGCCTTGAAGAACACTACTGTAGATTGGGGGGATTAAAAAATGGCTAATATGTCATTGAAAAAAGTAGAGATGCCCGAACAGGATCCTGATGTTAGAAATAAAAACTTTAAAGAAGTAGCAAAAGGGTATACCGAGGAAATGGCCATAGAAGAAGCAAAAAGATGTCTTAATTGTAAGGCGCGGCCATGTGTTGCAGGATGCCCTGTTAACGTAAAGATACCCGAGTTCATAACTCTGATGGCCGAAGGTAAGTTTGAAGAAGCTTATCTGAAAATAAAGGAAACAAATAACCTTCCTGCTATATGTGGCAGGGTATGTCCACAGGAAACCCAGTGTGAAAGGGTATGTGTGAGAGGAAAGAAAGGAGAGCCGGTTGCAATAGGCCGACTCGAGAGGTTCGCGGCTGACTGGTACATGGCTCGAAATAAACCTGAAACTGTTGATATACAAAAAAGCAATAAAAAGGTTGCGGTGATAGGTTCGGGTCCTGCAGGACTTACCTGTGCTGCAGATCTTGCTAAAATGGGTTATTCTGTTACTATTTTTGAAGCATTCCATACACCCGGTGGTGTTCTGATGTATGGAATACCCGAGTTCAGGCTTCCAAAAGATCTGGTACAGAGGGAAATTGATACTGTGAGAGAATTAGGTGTTGAAATCAAAACAAACATGGTTGTTGGAAAATCCATAACCATTGATGAGTTAAAAGAAGAGGGCTATGAAGCCATCTTTATTGGGAGCGGGGCAGGCCTGCCAAACTTTATGGGAATCCCTGGTGAAAACCTTAACGGTGTTTATTCTGCAAATGAATTTCTAACCCGGATTAATTTAATGAAGGCATATTTATATCCGGAGGTTGATACCCCTGTGAAAGTGGGTAAAAATGTTGCAGTTGTTGGTGGCGGGAATGTGGCAATGGATGCTGCAAGAAGCGCCAAAAGGCTTGGAGCTGATAACGTATATATAGTTTACAGACGATCCGAAGCTGAAATGCCGGCAAGGCTGGAAGAGGTTCACCATGCAAAGGAAGAGGGGATTATTTTTAAAACTCTGACAAACCCCATCCAGATCCTTGGAACCGATGACGGTTGGGTAAAGGGTATGGAATGTATTGAAATGGAGCTTGGAGAGCCTGACGAATCGGGAAGAAGAAGGCCAATACCGAAGAAAGGCTCCGAGCATATTATAGATGTTCAGACTGTGATTATAGCAATAGGGCAAAGCCCGAATCCATTAATTAAGGCCACAACACCGGGGCTTGAAACCCATAAATGGGGCGGGATTATTGCAGATGAAGAAACCGGTGCTACCAGTATTCCCGGCGTTTACGCAGGAGGAGACGCTGTTACGGGTGCAGCAACCGTTATCCTGGCTATGGGTGCCGGTAAGAAGGCCGCGGTTGCTATTGATGAATATTTAAAAAAGAAGGATTCATGATTTCGATAAATGTTGCCCGGTCTTTTAAGACCGGGCTTATTGCATTTAATATATGTTCCTGAGTAACTTTTATTTAGCTTTCGGAATATTGTTGATTACTTTATTAGAATAATATAATATACATATGAAACTTTGCTAATTATAGTTATTTAAAAAATACCCATAATACCCATGCCTTTATGAGTGGCAGATAAATTTCAGTATTAGAAATGTTTTACCATTTTACGTAAGGGTGTTTGCTAAAAACATATTTATATCTGTTAGTCGGAGGAATTATTATGAAAATTGTAGTAATAAACGGGCCAAATATGAATTTGTTGGGAAAACGTGAGCCGGCTATATACGGTTCTGAAACCCTCCAGGATCTGGAAAACTATATAACGAAGGAAGCTAAAGAGTTAAATATTGAAGTGGAGTTTTTTCAATCCAATCATGAGGGTGAAATTGTTGACAGGATCCATAAGGCCATGGAGGAGAAAAAGGACGGTATTATATTGAATGCCGGTGCCTTCACTCATTACAGTTATGCAATCCGGGATGCAATTAAAGGAACAGGTGTTAGAACGGTAGAGGTTCACATGTCAAATGTATATACCAGGGAAGAATTTCGTGCGAGATCGGTTATTGCACCTGTGTGTATGGGGCAAATTACCGGTTTCGGATTTAACAGCTATATTGCTGCACTTCATTTGCTGAAAAGAGGTTAAATTATGGTGAGGCTGAACTATTTAAGAAAGATTATGGATGATGAGGGACTGGACGGCTTCTTAATAACAAGCAGACAGAACACTTTTTATTTCACTAATTTCACCGGCAGCACCTCGAAATGTCTTGTAACCAGGGAAAAAGCGTATCTCATAGTGGATTTCCGCTATACCATACAGGCGAAAGAACAGGTATTTTCCAATATAGAAGTTATTGAATATGAAAAAAGTGTAAACCATACATTAAACACTTTATGCCTGAATGAAAAAATTTATGAGCTTGGCATAGAAGGTGATGATGTTACATTTTCGGGATATAAGAATATGCAGGATAGTTTTACAGGGGTCAAATCCTTCCGTGATTTACAGAATAAATTGAACGAGATACGCATGATAAAGGATGAAGGTGAACTTGAAAAAATTCAAAAGGCTATTGATATTGCAGATAAGGTTTTTGAGCATATACTGCCTTTTTTGAAACCCGGTGTAAAAGAAATGGATATAGCCAACGAGATGGAATTCAAAATGAAAAAGTTGGGTGCTAAAGGGCCGTCCTTTGAGACAATAGTAGCATCGGGACCGCGCTCTGCGCTGCCCCACGGAGTTGCCGGAATGCGCGAACTAAAGCAGGGCGATGCGGTTGTTATGGATTTCGGTGCCATTTATGAAGGGTATTGCTCGGATATTACCAGAACGGTTTTTCTTGGTAAGCCATCCGAAGAACTTTTGAATATTTACAATATAGTGCTTAAGGCTCAAATGGAAGCAATAAATAATGCAAAGGCCGGTATGGCAGGCAGGGAGCTGGATAATTGCGCCAGAAGCATCATATACCAGGCGGGTTATGAAAAATGCTTCGGTCATAGCCTGGGTCACGGAGTGGGTGTAGAGATCCATGAGAAGCCCACCGTATCGCCAAGAAGCGATGATATATTAAAAAGCGGTATGGTGTTTTCAATAGAACCTGGTATCTATATTGAAGGTGTCGGCGGAGTCCGGATTGAAGACTTGGTTCTTCTGACAGATGAAGGGTTAAAAATTCTTACAGGATCAACAAAGGAACTTATTGTGCTGTAATTAGGGTTCCTGCGCAAAACAGCAAGGCTCTTGCATTGCACAATATCTGTGCAGTCCAGACAGTAGCTGGACTAACAGTGTCTTTTTCTTACAACAAGCCGGCGCTGTCACCTGATGAATAAGTCCTTGCCAAAGACCCTGTTTTCATTTATTATAACAATGGAAGCTATTGCTTGTTTTACCTCCACTCATGGCAGGAGCAGTTTTCTTTTTATTAATTAATTAACCCATTATTTATGGTGTTTTCTATAAAGAATTGAGAGGGATGATAAGTTATGATAAGTGCAGGAGAGTTTAAAAATGGTGTTACATTTGAAATGGAAGATCAGGTTTACCAGGTAGTTGAATTTCAACATGTTAAACCAGGTAAGGGCGCTGCTTTTGTACGCACAAAATTAAAAAATGTAATAACAGGGGCTACAATTGAGCGTTCATTCAGTCCCACCGACAGATTTCCACGTGCACCCATCAATAGAAGAGATATGCAGTATCTTTATAATGATGGAGGCTTATATTATTTTATGGATGAGCAAACTTTCGAACAAACTCCGCTGGATGCAAACAGTATTGGTGACGCGCTGAGGTTTGTGAAGGAAAACACAACATGTAAGGTATTGTTCTTCAAGGAACAGGTTATAGGTGTAGAGCCTCCTATATTCGTTGAGCTTGAGGTAACAGAGACAGAGCCGGGTTTCAAGGGAGATACTGCAACAGGAGCCACCAAACCGGCAACTGTAGAAACAGGAGTGCAAATTAAAGTGCCCCTGTTTATTAACCAGGGCGATATTATTCGAATTGACACCCGTACAGGGGAATACATGGAAAGAGTTTAATCGGAATACAATCGGCAAAACCATCTCAGAAAAACTGAGGTGGTTTTTTTATTGACTTCATAAATCCCAAAGTAATATTTGAAACTTCCTGTGCATAGAATTTAATCAAAACAGGACAACCTTGGTTATATAGCATTACCACAGAGAAAGCAGAGGGGAGGTACGCAATGCAGTCAAAAAACACGGCAATAAACCGCATAATTACCGACGTTATTCCCTATTTGCCGGGGAGGGTGAGATTGGCTGTTTCAAATCTGGACAAGTCCATTCTTCAGGAAGTTGAAGAAATACGGCTTCGCGCAGGCAAACCTGCAATGCTTTCCTTATTCAGAAGGGATTTGTTTCTGGGTGAGACAGGTCTTGTGTTTAATAATGAAAACAAGAGCCTTACGCTTACAATTGACGAACTTGCCGATATGGTTTTCAAAATATGCGAAAACTCGTATTATGCTTACCAGGACGACATAAACAAAGGCTTTATTACAATAAGGGGGGGGCACCGTATTGGCCTGGTTGGTACCCCTGTTATTGACAGTGGCAAGATAATAAATATACGCGACATATCATCTCTGAATGTGCGTATTGCACGGGAAATTATAGGTTTTGGAGACGGGATTGTAAAAAACATATTTAAAAACAGCAGAGACATTTTTAACACTTTAATAATCTCACCGCCGGGAATGGGTAAGACCACCCTTCTTCGGGATATCATACGCACTGTAAGTAATGGGATGGAAAATATTTTTGACGGGCTAAAAGTGGGTGTGGTTGATGAACGTGGTGAGATTGCTGCCTGTTACAGGGGAATTCCGCAAAACGATTTAGGATGCCGTACAGATGTAATTCATGGAATTAATAAAAAAGAGGGTATGGAAATACTTCTTAGAAGCATGAGTCCGGGTGTAATCTCACTGGATGAACTGGGAAACCCTGATGATGTTTCAACGGTTCTGCAGGTAAGGAATGCAGGGATCCGCCTGTTAGCTACCGCCCATGGTTATGATGTTAATGGGCTTAAGGAAAGGCGCGGTTTCAGAGAGTTATTTTACGAGAACTTTTTTGAACGTTTTATTGTGATATCTGCAAATAATGGGTTTCAGTATGAAATGAAAGTTTTGGATGGTGAAGGAAATGTCCTTTGTGTGGATTGCAAAAGTCGCAGGCAGCCTTTTGATCCTGGGGAGCTCAACAATGGTGGGTTTTATATATTCCCGAAGTCTCACCGAGAGAATAGAGTACATCCGGGAAATACAATCATTTTTAATGGATCTGGAAAATGAAATTCATTTTATGGGCCGTCCGCTGGGACAGGCTTTACTGCAATTTTCTCAGAACAGGGATACACAAATGTCCAAATTCTCAAGACGTGTTTATGAAATAAGCAGGGACGAAGAAAAGGGAATTGATTGGGCATGGCAAAAAGGTATTACAGAGTTTAAGAGCCACTGGCCAATAGAACAGGAAGAATGGAGTCTTTTAGCGCAAATAGGAGAGGTTTTGGGGAAAACAGACAGGGCGAGCCAAAGTTCATTTATAAAAATGATGGTGGAAAAATTTAACTTGCAGGAGAAAAAAGCAGAAGAGGACAGAAAACGCAAGGAAAAGTTGTATAAAAATTTAGGCATACTTGGGGGACTTGCAATTGTACTTGTGTTGATATGAGGGGATGAATATGGATATAGATTTGATTTTCAGAATAGCAGCTGTTGGAATACTGGTGGCAGTGCTGAATTCACTGCTTACAAAATCGGGAAGAGAAGAGCAGGCAATGATGACCACCCTTGCGGGGTTGGTTGTAGTGCTGCTAATGGTTGTAAAAGAGATTGCTAATCTTTTTGACACCGTAAAGGCTCTTTTTGATTTTTAGTTCAACGGGAGACAGTAAAATGGAATTAATCAGAATAGGAGTGCTGGGAATTACCTCAGCAATTTTAATATTAATTATAAAAAATCACAGGCCTGAAATAGGGCTCCAGATATCTCTTGTTTTTGGTGCAATGGTAATGGTTTTTCTGGCATCAAGAATCAGGACTGTTCTGGAACTGATAGAAGTTTACGTAAACAGAGCAAATATTAGTGGTGTTTATATTGCAACACTGTTTAAGATAATTGGAATGGCGTACATTACCGAATTTGCGGCAGAAAGCTGCCGGGACGCATCCCAGAACGCCATTGCATCCAAAATCGAACTTGCAGGCAAGATTTTAATAATAATAACTGCAATGCCGGTTATTACATCTGTGATGAATATTATTCTTGATTTACTTTAACGTATCATCCGAAAGACCGGAGGATTACCAGATATGAAGATTTACTTCCTGATTTCATACAATAAAATGCTTAGGAACATATTTTGTATGCTGCTTGCTTTGATAATTTTTGCAGTACCTAATGTATCACAGGCTGAGAACAGAGCTTCAGTAATGGAAGATATCCTTAAGACTCAGTTGGAAAGCAGTGAAATAAGAAGTTTGCAGAAAAATCTTGAAAAAAGTATGTCCGATGAAGCAAAAGAGCTTTTTCCCTATTACTCAACCAGGCAATTAATGCAGGAACTTGTTTCAGGTAATATTCAGGGCAGTGTGGAAACCTTACCCCAAAAAATTCTTAATATCTTTTTTGCCGAAGTTAGAAGCAATTTCAGCCTTATCATAAAGCTGATACTTATAGTATTTTTATCTGCATTCATTAAAAATTTACAGGGTTCATTTAAAGAAAGTGCGGTTGGTGAACTGGCCTATTTTGCTTGCTACACCGCTGTAGTTACAATGCTTGCATTAGGATTTCACAGCGTGCTGGGTTATGCAGGGGAAGTTTTGGATACCATTGACAGCATAACAGGTTTTGCAATTCCTTCCTTACTTGCATTATTAATATCCAGCGGAAATATTGTGTCGGGAAGTACTTTACAGCCCCTTTTACTGTTTGCAATACAGGCAACGGTTAAAGTGTTCAGAAATGTATTTTTACCTCTGTGCCTGATGTCAGGCATTTTATATATAGTCAGCGGCCTTTCCGAAAAAATTAAAATTTCAGGTATGGCTTCGCTGCTAAGACAAATTGTAACCTGGGGGCTTGGAGGGATACTGGCACTTTTTGGTTCGTTAATTGCAATACAGGGCGTAACCGGTGCGATAATAGACGGAGCCACTGTGAAAACAGCAAAAACTGCAATAAACACTTTTATTCCTGTAGCAGGCAAATATATGGCAGATGCAGCAGATACCATTATAAACTGCGCACTTGTTATTAAGAATACTGCAGGTGTTGTTACAATGATCGTAACTTTAATAACCTGCTGCATTCCAATAGTTAAAATGTTTGTGATTGTATTAATGTACAGATTTACTGCTGCGCTTGTAGAGCCCTTCGCAGAAGAACGGTTCTTCGACTGCATTACTGACGTTTCTGATTGTATGAAAGTTGTTTTAGGTATTGTCGGGGCTTCTGTTTTTATGTTCCTTCTTTCAATCGGCGCTTTGCTTGGAGCCGGGGGAATTAGCGGGATGATGCAATAACACAGGGAGAAAAATACTATGAATGAGATTAAGAGCTGGATACTAAATATTGCAGCTATTTCAGTTCTGATGATAATTCTCGATTTATTAATGCCGGAGGGGAAAATCAAAAATTTTACACAGCTGGTTGCCGGATTCATTATTATGTTTGCCATGATAAACCCTGTTTTACAGCTCATAAACAGGGGAGTACCCGCATCATACGCAGGCTGGCAGGATGAGGTCTATCTTTTAAATAAACGGTTCGAATACACGAACCACTCCCTTAAGGAGGAACAGCACAAGCAGGTGCTGGAATTATACCGGAGTATGCTGATTTCAGATATCAGAAGCAGACTGGAAAACCACAGGAAAATAATTAAAGCAGAGGTGGATGTTGTGCTTAATGAAAACACTTCGTCAAACAAATTCGGTGAAATACGTAAGCTTTATATAAATCTGCTGGTTGACAGCGCAGCAGGATATAATAGCCAAAACCGACCCAACCTGCTTGAGGAAATTAGAAACGAGCTAAAACAGGCGCTTTCTATTGATGAGGAAAAAATTATCATTAATATAAACGAAGAGAATTGAGGGGGTATTATGTCAAACTGGTTTGAAAAGCTGAAAGTTTTTTTGCAGGACAAAAAAGGTAAGCGGGGAATTGAAAATTTAGTCATAATCTTAATCCTTGGTGTAATAATTATCATAGTAGCAAGTTCTTTTTTTGATGAAGATGAAAAGCCGAAAAATAATGCTGAAGCGGTGGAAGTAGTTGCTTTAGCGTCCAATAAGTCTGTAGACGAACTGCAGGAACTTGAAAAAAGGCTTGAGCAAATCCTGTCTGAGATAAAAGGTGCAGGAAATGTAAAGGTAATGGTGACAGGGAATTCTGACGGAGAGGTGGTGCATGCCTATAACCAGACTGAGGAAAGCATAATGCGGGAAGAACAGGACGGTACCCAGGTTCTCAGTAAAGCCGATGAAAAAAGGCTGCAAAAAGAACTGGTTTTTATGGACAGTGGTTCGGGACGTGTTCCTGTAGTAATCCAGAGGATTAAGCCTGAAATAAAGGGAGTTGTGGTAGTCGCCGATGGCGCAGGCAGCAGTTCTGTCTGCCAGGATATTTTAAATGCCGTTGAAGCTTTATTGGGGATACCCAGGCACAGAATTCAGGTTTTAAAGAGAAAATAATTATATAAAAAGGTGGTGCTATAATGAATAAAAAGCAAATGCTGGTGGTTGCTTTAGTTCTTGTAATAATAGCAGCGGGGGTTCTTCAATTTACATATGGTGAAAAAGGTTTTTCATCCAGGGATGACGGTGAGGAACGCCTTGGAGAAGCTGTTTACGTGGATAATATAACAGGGGAGACCGTTAATCTGACCGATGGTACAGTTCCGGATGATACCGGTGGTGAAAGTGCTGTTACCGATACCGGAAACGACTATTTTACTCAAGCAAGAATTGACAGGGAAGCAATAAGGAGCAGGCAAAAGGAAGAGCTGAAGGAACTTACGGGCAATGCAAATACCGGAGATGAAATCAGCTCCCAGGCTCAGCAGGAATACCTGGATTTGGTAAGGCGCTCTGAAATAGAAGCCACTATTGAGTCATTAATAAAACAACGAGGTATCGAAGATGTGGTTGTTATTTTCGGTTCTACAGGTACGGTAGACCTGGTGGTAAAAGCAGACAGCCTATCACAAAGTGAAACAGCCCAGATTTCCGACATTGTTATGAGACATGCCGGAGTAGAAATGAAGGATATACATATCAAAAATATGAGATAATATCCAGAAAACATGAGGGCAGGTAAAAACCTGCCCTTAAACTTACTGATCCTATTCATAACAAACAGAGGCATGCTTCCAACAAAACATACCTTCTGAATTATTCTGCAGCCTGAACGGCATTAAGAGCTTTCATAAGCTGTGACTTTTTCCTGGAGGCTTTGTTCTTATGAATTATATTCTTTGAAGCCGCTTTATCTAATTTTTTAATCGCCAGTTTCAGAAGTTCCTCCTTATTATCGCTGTTTGCAGCAAGGGCTTCGTTATAACGGCGAATATAGGTTCTTAGCTCTGAACGTTTTGCTTTATTACGCATAGTTCTGAGTTTTCTAATCTTTTCCCTTTTAATAGCGGACTTTGTATTAGCCATTGTTTCACCTCCCAGTAACAACTCAATATAAGGGGACTTATGATTTCATTACTTGCTGAGTCCCGCCAGCCTCATTGTAATATGCAGTAATTCATAGTATAACTGCTTCATAATTACCAACTGTTAAAGAAACCTTACTATTTCAATGCAAGACCTCGTAACATATCATTGGCATAACAAAACGGTCACATTATTAGTGACACGTTGTTATAATAGCATGAAGATTTGCATTTGGCAAGAATTTTTTAATTAATTTTATATCTATATAAATTGCAATATTAAATGCCGTGCAAAATTTGGTAAATCCATTGCTTATTGGAAAACTTCTATGTATCCAATTCTCACACAGCCATTTCTTTGGCTGACTTGTAACCGAACATTCTTCGGGGATTACTCATTAATCCATCTTTCTATGCTTTTTATCTTAGCTTTACTTACCTTTGCGATATCTGTCCCTTTAGGGATAAATCTTCTTATCAGTTTATTTATGTTCTCGTTTGTCCCTCTCTCCCAAGAACTAAAAGGATGAGCATAATATACCTTTGTCCTTTCCTTGCCTGGCTCTATTTTTGATTTTTCAATCCCTCTATAATCCAAAAACTCTGTACCGTTATCAACTGTTATCGTTTTGAACTTCTCTCTAAATTTTCTTCTATACCTTTTTTCCAGTTCATCTATGCATTGATTACTGATTTCTGCGTTTTGTTAGGCAGTTTGAAGATTATTTCTTCTCTTGTTTTTCGTTCACTCAATACCAGTAATACTGCTGCGCTCTCCTTTTGTTTAATTTTACAACTTTCTTTTAATTTTATATCTGAAACATTAGATATACTGAATCTGAATAGTTAGTACCAAACTGCAAAGAATATAAATGCTTAACGGTAATAAAGCTTGCTTTTGTCATACAAGACAACTAAAAGAATATTATTTTGGAGGTATAATAAGGAAGTATGGAAGAACTAATCAGAGAGCATTTTAATGGAGTCCGCACAGACCTTGCTTTAGAGGTTCATGAGAAGAACCAGGAAACGGTACGCCGCTCCGGAACGGCAACAACTTACCCATATGCCGAGGGTGTAGAGGTGACAGAAGATGGAAATAAAGACATTCATGTCACAAGAGTCAGGATTACATCTCCCGCCGGAGAAAAGAATATCGGTAAGCCTATGGGGAACTATATTACCCTTGATGTACCAAGATTAAAGGAGAACGACCGCGACTTATACGAAACAACCTGCCGTGCTGTGGCTTTTGAACTTCAGCAGTTGTTAAAACTTAATGAAAACGATACTGTTCTCGTAGTGGGGCTTGGGAACTGGAATATAACTCCGGATGCTTTGGGCCCGAAAGTCTCTTCTTATTTAATGGTTACAAGACATTTACATGAATATCTTCCCGAACAGGTGGATGACGGAGTAAGGCCGGTGTGTGCAATTGCCCCGGGAGTTTTGGGTTTAACGGGCATTGAAACCAGTGATATTGTAAAAGGGGTAGTGGACGAAGTAAAGCCTGCCCTTGTAATTGCAATAGATGCGCTGGCATCCAGAAAAATGAACCGTATAAATACCACCATACAAATTGCTGATACTGGAATATCTCCGGGTTCAGGTGTGGGAAATAAAAGAGCCGAGTTGTCGGAAAAAACTCTTGGTGTGCCCGTTATTGCAATTGGTGTTCCGACAGTGGTGGATGCCGCTACAATGGCTAATGATACTATTGAACTTGTTATAGATAATCTCATGGCACATTCTGAAACAGGAACAGATTTTTACAGGATGCTGAAAGAATTGGATGACAATGATAAATACAATTTGATTCGTGAAGTTCTGGAGCCATATGGTGGAAATCTTATAGTAACGCCAAAAGAGATGGACGAAGTGATAGAGCGTGTTTCAAAGGTGGTTGCAAACGGAATAAATCTGGCCCTCCATAAAAATATAGGTTTTAATGATATTGACAGATATTTACAGTAAATTGATAACCCAACAAAATCATGACTTGGGTCTTCCTGAATAACAATTTTTGTAGTAGTATATAGTATTATATCGAAGTGCAATTGCATATTTGATATTAAGTTTTTATTGTCAAGTTAATGGGGGTCAAAACGTGAATATCAACTTTAATGGAAAAAGGAGCCGTAAGTTAGGTTATATGAAAGTAAATTCAGGAAACAGAAGATTTCGTTTAAAAAATGCACCAAGGTTTTTTGCCGCACTTTTGATAGTTTTTTTATGTCTTATTGCTGTTTATGTAATTCTGGGAAGCGAGTTTCAGGGCGTTAAAGCAGTAATGTCTGCAATTGCCCCAACACCTTCTCCAACACCTGCAGCTACTCCTACTCCGGCACCTACTGCTACACCAACTCCATCTCCTACTCCGGCTCCAACACCACTGCCTGCCGGGAAAGTGCTGGAGGACGTAATGGTATGCATAGATCCCGGGCATGGGGGGCGGGATCCGGGAACAGTGTCGCCCTATGAAGAGGATTTTTATGAAAAGGATATAGTTCTTGATATGAGCCTTAGGCTTAAGAATAAGCTTGAAGAGGCCGGTGTTAAGGTTATAATGACGAGGGAAGAGGATAAAGAACTCCACAAAAATGATAAAGAGGATGTATGGGCAAGGCCTCGAATTGCAAATGAAGTAAAGGCAACCTTTTTTGTAAGCATACATGTTAATGCCTTTGATACGAAACTAAAAAACTGGGATATCTATAACGGAACAGAGATTTATCATCATGGAAAAATCCATGGTGAGTTTACCAGTAAGCAGTTTGCCCAGATTATGGGTGAGGAAATAAATGCCGTAACAGATACAAAATTCAATGGTATAGCAGTTGCTGATTACGGTGTGCTGCGCTTATCTGATATGCCGGCATTGCTTGTGGAAACTGCCTATATTACAAACAAGGAGGATCATGAGAGGCTTAAATCTGATGAATTCAGGGAGAACATGGTTCAGGGCATTTTTAACGGCACAATGCGTATTCTGGAAACAATTGGTGCATTTAAGGAAGATGGTGTATATAAAATACTACTGGACCGGTAAGTTTATAGAGGTCACATCTTTGCTTTATTAATTGTTAAAGGGGATTGGTATGGACAGAAAAGTTGCCAGGATAAAAGAGCTGGTCGGTAAGTTAAATGAAGCATCGAAAGCATATTATCAGGAAAACAGGGAGATAATGACCAACTTTGAGTATGACAAATTATACGATGAACTGGTGGCACTGGAAAAGGAAACAGGAGTTGTTCTTTCTAACAGTCCTACAATAAATGTAGGGTATGAGCTAATAAGCAATTTGCCGAAGGAAGCTCATGAACAGCCCATGCTTTCTTTGGATAAGACAAAAGAAATTCATGTGTTAAAAGAATGGCTTGGCAATAAAAAGGGGATACTCTCGTGGAAACTGGATGGGCTTACCATTGTACTTACATATTCGGACGGAGTTCTTGTAAAGGCGGTAACCCGTGGCAACGGCGAAATAGGTGAAGTGGTTACCAATAATGCAAAGGTTTTTAAGAACTTACCCGTTAAAATTTCTTATAAAGGTAATCTTGTACTTAGAGGGGAAGCCGTTATCCGGTATTCCGACTTTGAAAGAATCAACAGAGAGATAGAAAATGTAGACGCAAAATATAAAAATCCAAGAAATTTATGCAGTGGGTCGGTAAGACAACTTAATAACAGGATTACCGCCGAGAGGAATGTTTACTTTTTTGCATTTAGTATTGTAAGAATTGATGATCCAAATCTGGATAATTTTAGAAGTGTACAGTTGAATTGGATTAAAAGCCAGGGTTTTGATGTAGCAGACTATAAAGAAGTTGATACAGCCAATCTGGAGCAGACCGTTAAGTGGTTTTCAGAAGAAATTACAAAAATTGATTTTCCTGCCGATGGGCTTGTGTTGGCTTATGATGATATTGAATACGGGCGTTCCCTGGGTACTACTGCAAAATTTCCAAAGGACTCCATAGCTTTTAAGTGGCAGGACGAGATAAAGGAAACCAAACTTCTGAAGATTGAATGGAGTGCTTCCAGAACAGGTTTGATTAATCCCATTGCGGTTTTTGAGCCTGTTGAACTTGAAGGAACCACAGTAAAAAGGGCCAGTGTTCACAACATCAGCGTTATGGAATCGCTTGAGCTTGGAATTGGAGACACTATAGGCGTTTATAAGGCGAATATGATAATCCCGCAGATATCGTATAACGCAACAAAAAGCCGGAACGTAAAAGTACCTGAAAACTGCCCTGTATGCGGTGGCCAGACCAGAATCCAACAGGAGAACGGAATAAAATTTCTTTATTGTATAAACAGTGAATGCCTTGCTAAACAAATCAAGTCCCTTACCCATTTTGTCAGCAGGGATGCGATGGGTATTGACGGTTTTTCCGAAGCCACAATTGTAAAATTTGTAGAAAAAGGCTTTATTAAAGATTATGCAGATATTTTCCGGCTGGAGCGATTTAAAGACGAAATTGTTGAAATGGAAGGTTTCGGAGAAAAATCCTATAACAATTTAATAAACTCAATTAATAGAGCCCGCAAAACGAATACCGTTCGCCTTCTTTACAGCATGGGTATACCCAATATAGGCCTTTCAAATGCCAAACGTATTTGCAGCTATTTTGGCTATGACTGGAATCATATAGTAAATGCCACCCACGATCAGCTGACTGATATATCGGGCATTGGAGAAGTAATGGCTAACGAATATGTTGCCTTTTTCAGTATTGATAAAAACAGAAGACGAATAAAGGATCTGCTCAGCGAAATAGAACTTGTAGAGGAAAAGGTGTCGAATGAAGAACAGATTTTCGACAATATCCGTTTTGTGGTTACAGGGTCGGTAAACCATTTCAAAAACCGCGCAGAGTTGAAAAACGTAATTGAGGAAAGAGGAGGGAAAGTATCGGAATCAGTTACATCAAATACAAATTATCTGATAAATAATGACATTAATTCGACTTCGTCAAAAAACAAAAAAGCAAAAGAGCTGGGAATTCCAATAATAACCGAGGAACAGCTATTACAATGGATTAACCGGGGTGTTATACCCGGGAACTAAATTTTTTGTGCAATTTTAACCATTAGTTAAGAAAATTCTCTCTATATATTACATTGTTTAGAAACCGTCTGGTTTTGTATAATATATTTGTGCATTTTGTACAAGTTTATATGTTGTTGAATAAAAAAAATTCATGTGGCAATAATTAGTAATGGAATATATAGAGAGGAAAAAGTATGAAAAATAAGCATGGTGACGTTGCATTAGAAAATAAAGTTGAACGACTGAGTTTAATGTTTACCATACATGCAATTTCTCATCTGTCGAAAGATGAGATAGAGCTGTTGAAAACCTTAAGGCAGGATATTTCTTTGCTTGAGCGATATAAAGAAGATGAGGCTGAAGTCTTTCCAAAAATAAAGAAAATCCTTTCAAAATTTAATTTAAGTTCCATCCAGGAAGTAATTGATATAGTGGATAATTATAATTTATTTGAATTGTGTGGTTTTTAGCTGAAATTACAATATGTTGATGTGAATAGAAAACATTTCATAAATTCTTTTCGCAATGTGAATGCCTTTATTAATAAAAAATTACCAGATTTCATATCCCATGCCGAACTTAATGGTTCGGCATTATTTAAGCAAGCATTCTGCAGGAAAAGTATTGTATAATATGATAAAAATCTTTACAATATAATCATGACTTAGATAGCTTCTGATATAAAACAGGTTTCATAGATTTCTTGTTTACAATAAAGATTCATATTTAAATGTTTTGTATATTCTGATTCAGGAAGGGAGGTTTATAAAATGCGTAATGCAAAAGGAGTTCTTTTTGTTGTATTCCTCCTTTTCGGTATGTTTGTTACAATGCAGTTTAGAACGGTTTTACTGGCTCAGCAGCAGAATGCTGCCGGCGAGTCCCAGGTACAATCGCTGACTGCCGAACTTGAACAGGCAAAAAGCGAAGGCATTAAATTGCTGGAAAAACTGCAGAAACTTGAAAAAGAAAAAGATGAAATAATGAGGCAGATTAGTAATGATGGAAACCCAGTGATAAATGAGCTTTTGGATAAAAAATATGAGCTTCATGTAATTAATGGCCTTACAGATGTTAGAGGCAGTGGTGTAATTATTACGTTAAATGATGCGCCTGCAAGGAATGAAATGGATCCGGAGCAGCTGATTATTCACGATATGGATATTGTGAAAATATTAAATGTTTTAAGAGCTGCCGGAGCACAGGCCATAGCAATAAATGACGAGCGAATTATTACCACCAGCAGGCATTTTTGTGCCGGACCTACAATTCTGATAAATCAGAACCGTTATCCCGTTCCATATGTTATTAAAGCCATAGGTGATCCTGATGAGTTGTATAATGCCGTTGAGCAGAACGAAGCAGTTATTATAATGAAGATATACGATATACAGGTGGATATACGGAAAGAGTCTGAGATTATAATACCAAAGTATAAAACTTACAAAAACATAGAAAATATGATATCGGGTTTGGAGGTAGTAGAGAAATGAAGTTTTTTAAAGAAGCTGCTTTAACTGTTGTCTGCCTTTTGCTGGGTATAGTTATTGCCATGCAGTATAGAAGCGTAAAGGTTAATACTTCACTGGCTGTATATGAGCAGCAGCGTGTTAATGATTTGATAATAGATCTGTTACGCGAACAGGAGAACAATCAGCAGCTGCAAAAGAGAATTGATGAACTTCAAAGGGATCTTGAAAACCTTCGTACCGGTACTAACACTGAAAATGAGACTATACAGGCGTTGAGAAAAGAGAACGAGCAGCTGGAAATTCTTGCAGGACTTAAAACCGTAAAGGGTAAAGGCATAATCGTAACACTTGAAAGCACAGACAAGACTGCCATAGATGATAATAATATACTTGCTGTTTTAAACGAACTAAGGGCTGCTGATGTACAAGCCCTTGCGGTAAATGATGAAAGAATTATTGCCACAAGTGAGGTTAGACGGGCTGGGAGTTATATGATAGTTAATGGCAGGAAACTCTTGCCTCCATACGTTATAAAGGCCATTGCCGATCCTGAAAAACTGGAAAATTCCCTTACCGTTATGGCCGGTGTTGTTGATATGCTGAAGTATTACAACATAAAAGTAGACATAAAAAAGGATGATAATATAATAATACCTGCTGTACGTGATGACGGAACAATTATACGTTATGATCTTCTTACTCCGGTTGACTGACGAATAAGCCTGTAATTATTTTTTAAAAAAACTATATATATAGTAATAGGAATTTAAAAGAGCAATTGAAAGGATTGTGCATACCGAACATAATCCATTCAGGTTCTTAAGCTGATTTAACCGTAACTTAAGAACAGCTCTTTTTTTATTGGGTAAAGGGTATGAAAAGAAAAATTGTTTTAATTCCTTTTGTACTTTTAATAATTTTAGCAGTAATTATTTATAATTTCCGGCCTGGCGCCGTACGGAAGCCTGAGAATAAAACTCTCTTTGAGCTTAGCTTCAGTGACCTTGATTTCGACAATGAAATTTCAGCATTAAGTGAAACCTACTCTCCCGCATCTTATATCCATCAGGCGGCAAATAACAGCGATGTTAACCGTGTACGGGGCTGGGGAATTGTCCGCGCAAAGGATAATAAAACACCACAGGCCGATCCTGGAGCACCCGAGCTTCTAAAAAAGTATAGCGGCATTTATATTGCGGATACCGATAAACCGATAATCTACCTTACCTTTGATGAAGGATATGAAGCCGGATATACTGCAGGTATCCTGGATTGCCTGAAAAAGCATAATGTCAATGCGATTTTCTTTATAACAGGACCATATCTGAACAAGCATGAGGATCTGGTGAGAAGGATGGTTGAGGAAGGCCATGCGGTAGGGAATCATACCGTAGGGCATTTTAGTCTTCCCACCCTCGATGATGAAAAAATGAAAAAAGAAGTGGCGGAGCTGGATAGAGTATTCTACGAAAAATTTAAGAAGCATATGGTCTTTCTAAGGCCACCGCGGGGCGAATATAGCGAACGCTCTCTTAAAATCACGTCAGAAATGGGTTATATTAATGTGTTTTGGAGTTTTGCTTATAAGGATTGGGACAGAAACAACCAGAAAGGTTGGGAGCATGCCTATAACAATGTAATGCCAAACCTTCACAATGGAGCAATTTTACTGTTGCACGCAGTCTCAAGTGATAATGCACAAGCCCTCGAGCGTATTATTACCGATACAAGGAAAAAAGGTTATGAGTTTGGAAATGTGTTCGACCTTATAAAGATTGCACGGGGTGAAGGTGAATGAAAAGGAGAAAACCGGGTAAAACAGCAAAAAGGAAAAAAGAAGCTGTTACTGTCAGGGAAAAGGTAGCGAAAATGCTGGAAATACCTGAAGAGGTTGTGTCCGACCGCCCCAAAATTACCACTGTTGGCAGAAAGGAAGTTTTTGTTGAAAACTACCGCGGCATTATTGAATTTACAAATGAAATTGTAAGAATTAATTCAAATTACGGGATAATCACAATTTCAGGAAAAAATATGAAGATAAGGGAGATAACGAATGAGGACATTATCATAATAGGTGATATAGACAATATTGATTATGTTGTCTGAGTATAAAAAATTTAAAGGTGCTGTGCTTTTTGTGGAGGTAATATGTTCCTTATTCGATTATGGCATTATTTTAAAGGGTATGTTATTATTATTGTAAGTGGGCTGTCGGTAGAAAAGTTCATTAATATTTGTACCCGAAGGCAGATTTTACTTTGGGATATTGAAAGGTTAAATCCTACTACGGTCCTTATGAAAATGAGTATCCGAGGCTTTAAGAATGCCCGTTCTGCTGCAAAAAAGTCCGGGTGCAGGGTACGGATTAAAGCAAAGAAAGGGATGCCCTATCTTGTTTGGAAATATAAAAGGAGAAAGGGTTTTGTTATAGGCCTGGTTACTTTCGCAACTCTGATATATCTGATGACATCAATTATCTGGTCCATTGAAATTACAGGAAATTATAACGTAGAGACAAGTTTGTTAATGGAACAGATAAATGAGATGGGTATATTCAGAGGGGCGACAAAGAGATCCATAAACCCGAAACATGTAGCAGATACATTAATGCTGAAAAATAGGGAACTGTCATGGGCACGCGTTGAAATAAAGGGAACAAAACTTCTTGTTTCAGTAAGGGAAGGGATAGAACCCCCGGCTATTATACCTATGGATCAACCCTGTAATGTGGTTGCATTAAAAGATGGAATAATTATTTCGGTAAGGGCTAAAAATGGTTTGGCATTAGTCAAAGAAGGAGATACTGTTAAAAAGGGCCAGGTGCTGATTTCAGGTGTATTGGAAAGCGTACATCCCGAGTTTGGCTCAAAGAATGTGCATGCAATGGGAGAGGTTCTTGCACGTACCTGGTATGAAGTGAAAAGAGAAATACCTGCAAAAAGGATTAACAGAAAAAGGACGGGTCTTGAGTGGAATAAATACAGTTTCTATTTTCTTGATTTTAAAGTCAGACTTCCCTCAGGGAATAATCCGTTCGAACTATATGAAACAAATATATTAGATAAGTCTCCTGTTATAAGGAACCGATTCAAGCTTCCTTTTGGTGTGATTATTGAAAAACACTATGAACTGGAAGAAGTAGAGCAGGAGCTTGAAAAGGAGCAGGCAAAAGAACTTGCACTAAAAATGGCAATTGAAAGAATTTCGGAAATAGTGCCCAAAGAAGCTGAAATAATAGATCGTAAAATTCAGATTGTTACTTCGGAGGGCAAAGAATATTTACTGGTTACTGTTGAATGTACCGAGAATATAGCAATGCAGCAGGAAATTGGAGGGAATTGATGGAAGCAGTTATAGAAAAAAACATAGATATACCTGATATTGAAACCGAAATGAATCTATTCGGGCAGTATGATAAAAATATACGGATAATAGAAGAAACACTGGATGTAAAAATTACTAACAGAGAAAATGAAGTTAAAATTTCGGGTTTTGAGTCAAAGGTTGAACAGGCTCTGGAAGTAATACACAAGCTGTTGGAACTGATAAAGCAGGGTGAAACAATTACAACCCAGAATGTAAAATATCTGATATCTGTTAATGGTGAAAATATTGAAGACGTTGATGGCCTGCCTTTGGATCTTGTTTGTATTACCCATAGAGGCAAACCAATTAAGTCCAAAACGTATGGCCAGAAAAAATATATAGAGGCTATAAAAAGGAATACGGTAGTTTTTGGTATTGGCCCTGCAGGTACCGGGAAAACGTTTTTGGCAGTAGCTATGGCTGTGAAAGCCTTCCGTGAAAAGTCGGTTAGCAGAATAATACTAACGAGGCCGGCAGTTGAGGCAGGTGAAAGACTTGGCTTTTTACCCGGAGATTTGCAAAACAAGGTCGATCCGTACCTTAGGCCTTTATATGACGCTTTGTATCAAATAATGGGACCTGAAGCATACATGACAAACCTGGAAAAAGGAATCATTGAGGTAGCCCCTTTAGCCTATATGCGTGGCCGTACTCTTGATGATTCTTTCATTATTCTTGATGAAGCCCAAAACACAACGCCCGAACAGATGAAAATGTTTTTAACCAGAATTGGCCTGGGTTCTAAGGCTATTATTACAGGTGATATTACCCAAATAGATCTTCCGGGCGAAAAGAAGTCGGGGCTTGTAGAAGTACAAAAAATACTGCAGGATGTAGAAGGCATTGAATTTGTTTATTTAAGTGGCCGCGATGTTGTCCGCCATGAACTTGTTCAAAGTATAATTAATGCTTATGAGCAGTATGAAACCCGCAGCAGAGCAAAGACAAAGAAAAATGAAATGTTGCTTCGTTAGCGCATGCCAAAGACAGGGCTGTTCCCATGTATAGCAGAACCATTTCATTTACGAAGCGAAAGGCAGGGAATGATGTGGCAGAGAAAAAAGAAAGGGATAAAAGCAGATTTCAAAAGATTGGACAAGTCATAAAAAGTAATACTTTTCAGCGTGTTCTCATAGGTGTTGTTTCATTAATCATGGTTTTTATTATGATTTCCAATGGTGCGGCATCAAGAAAATATAAGCTTACACTGGGTATGGCCTCGGGTTTTGACATAAGGGCCCCCAGAGATATTGAAAACACCATGAAAACCGAGGAACTTGCCCTTGAACGGGTAAAAGAGATTCCTCCGGTTATTAAAGAGCTGGAATTTGCAAACACACAAATGCTGGGAAATATTTATGATTTTTTCGATACACTGGACAATTTGCGCGCAAAAATCATTCCGGTAATGGAAGCCGGTGAGGATTCAAGTGTTATCGAACTGCTTGAACAGGAAAATGTGAGTTTGGAAAATCCAATTTTAGCAAAGATGCCTGAAGATATACAGATTTTTTTATTGAAGAGGGATACACAGGCAGATATTAAGCAACTTAAGGAGTTACTGATTAAACAGATTATGCCTAAGTTATCCGCTACTGTAATAACTGAGGAAAACCTTTCGGATATTCTGGAGGATTTTCTCAACAAAATCGAAGAAAAAACTGCTTCAGCTGAAATGCAGCAGGTTGCAAATCACATTCTTTCAGGCGTTCTTATTCCAAACAGTATGGTGGATGAACAGGCAACAGAGGAGCGGAAAAACGACTTTATTGAATCATATAAGCTTGAGAATCCTGTTATGATATATAAAAATGAAAGGTTTATCCGAAAGGAAGATATTATAACTGCCGACAAGCTTGATGTTATGAGAAGGCTTGGCCTGCTTGATGAGCAAACAGGCCCTGATTACCTGTTCCTTGTTTCAGTATTCTCTGTTTTATTGGTGCTATGGATAATACTGGCATTATTCCTGAAGTATTTTGCCAGGAAAACCTTTGAAAGCAGGAATGAACTGCTGCTTATTGCAAGCGTTATTGTGTTGACGGTATTTCTGGCTTTTATGTCGAAGGAGATCCTTCCTGAATATTCCCCATACATTACTTTGGGTTCCATTGCCCCGGTACTGATGGCTATATTTTTGAATGTCCAAATAGCTGTAATTGTAAATTTGGTTATTACTCTGTCGGTATCGTTGATGTTCAGAGATAACCTGATTTTTATAGTTATGTTTATTATTAGTGGTACAATAGCTTCTTTTCTGTCTGTCAATGCAAATCAAAGAAGAAAAATATCACTGTCGGGTATTGCCATAGGCGCGGTTAATATCCTTATTGTGGCCTGTATAAGTATAATAGAAAAGAAAGATTGGATTTCAATCCTTTATGAAGGCGGTATGGCTTTTTTAAGCGGTATTCTTTCGGTAATACTTGCAATTGGTATTCTGCCGTTCTTTGAAGGTATCTTTAATATGATAACACCTTTAAAACTTTTGGAACTGGCAGATCCAAACCATCCTTTATTAAAGCGGTTGTTGATGGAAGCTCCGGGAACATATCACCATAGCCTTATGGTGGGCAACCTGGCCGAAGTGGCAGCCAGGCAAATAGGCGGTAATGCATTACTTGCAAGGGTTGGTGCATATTTCCACGATGTGGGTAAGCTGAAACGGCCAAACTTTTTTAAAGAAAATCAAATGTCCGAGAATCCGCACGACAGGATAACCCCGAATTTGAGTACCCTTGTGATAACATCCCATACAAAAGACGGTGAGCAGCTTGCATTAAAGTATAAACTTCCCAGAGCCATTCGTGATATTATTGTACAGCACCATGGCACAACCCTGGTGGCCTATTTTTACCACAAAGCCAAGCAGGGTGAAAAAGGGATTGAGGTAAAAGAAAGCAATTTCCGGTACGAAGGGCCAAGGCCTCAATCAAAGGAAGCCGCCGTTGTTCTTCTGGCAGATTCGGTAGAGGCTGCAGTTCGCTCATTGCCGGATAAAACAAAGGGAAAGATAGAGGGCTTGATTAGAAAGATAATTAAGGATAAACTTGATGACGGGCAGCTGGATAACTGCGATTTAACCCTTAATGATATGAATGAAATTGCAAATGCATTCATGACTGTATTAAGTGGTTTTTTCCACGAAAGGACTGAATATCCCGAACTTGAGAAGAAAAATAATCTAAGTGAACTGGATAGATATAGTGCTTTTACAGAGGAGAAAGAAAATGAAAATAGTAGTTCAAAACAAACTGAAGAAGAGGTATCTGCCGATTAAGGATATAAAGGCACTGTTTATGGAGGCAATCAATGCTGCAATGGAAAATGAACAAGTACAATTTCCTGTGCTTATTTCCATACTTCTTGTTGAGAACGATGAGATACAAAGAATAAATTTACAGTACCGGGAAAAAGATAGTGTTACAGATGTTCTTTCTTTTCCGATGCTGGATATGGAAGATGGTGTATTTATTTCGGAACCCGGCGAAATGGATATGGATCAGGGAAGGCTTTTTCTTGGAGATATCGTTATATCTGTTCCAAAGGCAATTGAGCAGGCAAAAGCCTATGGTCATTCGGTTGAAAGAGAACTTGCGTTTTTAGTAACACACGGATTGTTGCATTTATTAGGGTATGATCATAATATACCTGAAAGGGAACAGAAAATGAAAAAGAGGCAGGAAGCGGCTCTTTCATCAATTGGCCTGCCCAGGTAAATTCTGCTGATTGGAGAGAAGTATGAAGAACAGGATGCTGAAAGATAGCTTTAAATATGCCGGCCAGGGTATAAAAGAAGCATTTGCGACCGAAAGAAATTTTAAAATACATTGTTTGGCAACACTTTTGGTTATTGTATTCGGGATTTTATTCAATTTACCCCTGCATAAATGGGTTATTTTATTCCTGGCAATTGGTTTTGTGCTTGTATGTGAATTGATAAACACTGCCGGTGAAGTTATGGTTGATATGATAACTAAGGAATATTCGGTTGAGGCCAAGAAAGTTAAGGACCTGTTAGCCGGTGCTGTTTTAATATCTGCAGCTACTGCTTTTGTGACAGGGATTCTTGTATTCATTGATCCTGTAATTGAACTTATTACACGCATTTTTTAATTTACTTAAAGGAGTATGCCATGTTTAGAGGAAGGTTGGAAGACTACCTGTTAATGATACCTGTTTTGTTAATTTCGTTAACCATCCATGAGTTTTCTCATGGTTACATAGCCTACAGACTTGGGGATCCAACGGCAAAAAACGAGGGAAGGCTTAGCCTGAATCCTTTCAGGCATCTTGATCCGGTAGGTACCATAATGATGATTATTGCAAGAATTGGCTGGGCAAAACCTGTACCTATAAACCCTATTTATTTTAAAGACAGAAAAAAAGGCACAATGCTGGTAAGTATAGCCGGCCCCCTTTCAAATCTGGCTATGGCTTTTATAGGAGTTTTTTTATTTGAAATAACCTATATTGTTGGATATAGAAATATAATTGCAGGGGATTATTTTACCTTGTATTTTATTGAATTTTTGAAATTGTTTTTTCTTGTGAATATTAACCTGGCCATTTTCAATTTACTGCCCGTTCCGCCACTGGACGGTTCAAAAATTCTTTCAGGGGTTTTGCCTGCTGATAAGTATTTCCGTTTTATGCAGTATGAAAGATATATAGGCATGGTTTTTCTTTTGATAGTTTTAGTTTTTCCTGCGGGTTTAAGCAGAGTTCTGTCTTTTTTCACACAACCTATTGCAAAAAGCATGATCTGGTGTGCAGAATTAATTATAGGAATTTTTTTGTGAGGGATAAAATATGAGAAGTGAACTTACAAGTTCACTGCATGACGCATGCACTATTAAACTGAATAATTTTGAAGGGCCTTTTGACCTGCTTTTCTATTTAATTGAAAAAAATCAGATTGATATTTACGATATTCCAATATTTGAAATAACCGATCAGTACATGGAATATCTTTTCGCCATGCAGGAGATGGATCTCGAAATAGCCAGTGAATTTCTTGTAATGGCCTCCACCCTGCTGCATATAAAATCCAGACTTCTTCTGCCATCAAGAAAGGAAGAGGAGCAGGAAGAGACAGATCCGCGCGAGGAATTAATTATGAAGCTGGTGGAGTATAAAAAAGTGAAAGAGTTTGCAGATATCCTCCGGGAAAGAGAAAAAATATGGGACAAGGTTTATTACAAGCTTCCCGAAGCTTTGCCGGAATCGGCTTTTGAAGTAATTCTGGATGTATCTCCCCCCCTGTTAAAGGAGTGCTATCAGAGATGCATGCAAAATTATTATGACAGACAAAACGATGTTACACAGAAAATGAACAGAATACTCAGACAGGAAAAAGTTTCGTTAAAGCTTAAGATTAAGGAATTATTGGCTAAGTTAAAACGGGGCGTAAGGCTTTGTTTTTCACAAATTTATAATTTGAAGAATATGTCCCGTATTGAAGTGGCAACGGGTTTTCTTGCTGCCCTGGAAATAGCCAAGCTGGGTAAGGCTACAATTCATCAAAAGGTAGAGTTTGGGGAAATCTATATAGAACCGAAAATTAAAAGGAAGGGATAACATAGAAAATGGATGATTTAAGGGAAATTGAAAGCACACTCGAAGCAGTTTTGTTTGCTGCAGGAGACTCTGTTTCCCTGGAGAAGCTGTCTGAAATAATTGGTCAGGATAAGAAGACAACTGCAAGCATATTGTCGGGTATGGAAATGAAGTACAAGAACTCAAACAGGGGAATTATGCTCAGACAACTGGGTTCAAAATACCAGTTATGTACAAAACCCGAGTATGAAGAATACATAGCATATTTGGGAACAGGAAGGAAAAAGCAGGGGTTGTCTCAGGCTGCCTACGAAGTTCTTGCAATCATTGCCTATCACCAGCCGGTAACGAGAGCCCATGTGGAACATATACGGGGCGTGAATTCCGATAACGTAATTTCAACTTTGTTAGAGAAAAATTTAATATGCGAAATGGGCAGACAGGACGGACCCGGAAGGCCCAAACTTTACGGTACAACAGAGGAGTTTTTAAGAGTATTTGGTTTCAGCTCCATTAATGATTTGCCTCAGTTAGGTATGAATGAAATTCAGGTGGTAATGAATGATGTGCCTGTTGATTAGCCTGCTACCGCAAAATCCACACGCGGGTCCTGCTTCGGGTGTTTTGTTCCCTTTAACAACAAAGCACCTGCTAAATACCCGCCCTTAGTTATGAAAAAAAAGGTTCTTGCTCTATGGTCCCCATATCCCGGGTGGCTCAGCTTCACCTCTTTGAAAAACACCCGAATCGCCCGCTTTTTTGAACTCCAGGAAGAAACCCGCCTGCATCCTGATTGTCAAGGCGTTGCACAATATCTCCTAACTGCTTCGCATTAATAAAATAATGAGATGTTATTTAAACTGAATAATTGCTGTGGATTTGAAACATTCGAAGCATCTCCTTGAAGGCAGCATTGCGAGGTGCGGCTGAATCTACAGGCTCCGGCAAACGTAGCACAGATGCCGGAAAGAAGATGCTGCGAATTACTGCAATAGCATATCTGCTTTGCATTATTAAAATTTACTGCAATTGGGCTAAAAAGTATACAAAATATACCATATGGATAAAATAACCGTGAGGTGAAAAAAATGTTCCTGCCGGTTATTTTATTCTTTGTTGCCATTCTACTACTGATGCTTTTTATGAGCTTACGGATATCTATTGAATTAACAGCAAAAAGTTCGGGCATAACTTATACGGTTAAGGGAAGTATTTTTAAATATATAAAAATAGTTGAGGTGAAAAGCGGCACAAAAAAACAAAAAAGGCAGGAAAAAGACAGCGAAAAAAAACGGGAAAGAATTCTTGATTTAATAAGAATTGCAATAAATGGGAAGATATTTCATATAGAAAAACTGTCTCTATCAGGAACCTTTTCAATTAATGACGCAGCAGCTAATGCAGTACTTTATGGTACATTTCTTACTCTATGGCAATTTATAATTATTCTTCTTTCTGCAAACTTTAAACTTGAGCATCAAAACTACAGCTTTTATCCCGATTTTCAAAATGATAAAAATGAACTGATCTTCCAGTTGATTCTGCGTGTTGTTATACTTAAGGCTTTATCGCTAATAATAAACTATTATTTAGAATCAAAAATAAAAATTAACAACAACTGAATAGAATTATCCAATATTGTAAAGGATAAACAAGGAGGCGGAATTTAAGGAGGTGAAAGTATGGGAGCACATCCTATAGATGAACTTATGAAAACTGCCATGGAAAGCATTCGGGATATGGTAGACGTGAATACTATCGTTGGTGATGCAGTTCAAACTGCTGATGACACAGTTATTATTCCAGTTTCACGTGTTGCCTTTGGGTTTGCAGCAGGAGGAGGGGATTACCAGGGACAAAGCGATTCCAGGTCAGGTTCTGATAACAGCAGTTTTCCTTTTGCCGGCGGCAGTGGGGCAGGTGTTACAATACATCCGGTAGCCTTTCTGGTAGTAGGTAAAAACAATACAATAAAACTTTTACCGGTAGAACATAATACAACCATTGATCGTATAATGGATTTCATACCAAGTATGATAGATAAAATCTCTCCTTTAATTGCAAATAAGAAGGAAGAGGAAGAAATAAACAAAAACAGCAAAGAGGAAAAGAAACAGCAGGAACCTTTTTAGATTCCTGCTGCTTCCAATTACATTTTATTGAAAACTAATAACCGAGTTAATTTCAACTTCTGGGTGATATAAAACCATTTATTTATTGCTTGTTGTTTAAGTCATACTGAGGGTACTGATTTCCTGTATAGCTCTCGAAAACCTTTTTAACTATATTACCACCGATTGTTCCAGCTTCTCTTGAAGTTAAATCACCGTTGTAACCTTGCTTCAGGTTAATACCTAACTGGTTAGCAATTTCAAATTTCATGTTTTCAAAATTAGTTCTGCTTCTGTTATTGCTCCTAGCCATCTTTTTTTCACCTCCTCACTAACTATTATGGCTGAAAGACCATTTTATATGAGTAGTAAGTTATGGTGTTATTGGTTTACATTTTTTAAGATTTTGTTCAAAAATTTCATGTTTTTTGATCTTTATATGCAGTTTTCCACAAAAATTAAAGAAATAACGCTCTTTTTGCAAGTTTCTTTGTCTACTTTTGTTGTAATTCGATTTTTAGTGTGATAATATAACATATAGATAATTTATCCATTCTCAATTTTTAACATAAGAGAAAATATTAAGGGGTGATAAAATTTGATAAGCAAATTACTTTTGCCAAGTAATCAGATAGAGAAAGCATTAAACGTCGCTTGGAAACGTAATGATATCATCTCTGAGAATATTGCTAATGTTAACACACCCGGATATAAAAGAAAGGATATTCAATTTGAGGATTTTTTCAATTCTGAATTAAAACGCAGCCACATTAAAGACAAGTCAAAACTATCAGGTGCTGGAAACCTGAAAGTAGTTACCGATAACGCTAACTACAGTTACCGCCTTGATGGAAACAATGTAGACATTGAAAGAGAAATGGCTATTATGGCTGAGAACACTATTAGATATTACACTCTTATTAATCGTATTAATGGTCAGTTTAATAAAATCAGAACCATTATAAAAGGGGGATAATATAAAATGGGTTTTTTCAGTGCCTTACATGCCAGTGCATCTGCGTTAACTGCACAAAGGCTTAGAATGGATATTATTTCAGAAAACATAGCAAATGTTAATACCACGCGCACAGAGGATGGAACTCCATATAGAAGAAAAACTGTTATTTTTGAAGCCCGAAATGGGAATACTCCATTTTCTTCCTATCTGACAAATGCCAGTAAAAAACTAATCAGCAATGGTGGTGTTCGTGTATCTGGCATAGTTGAAGATCAAACACCTTTTAAAAGTGTATATGATCCCGGGCATCCCGATGCAGATGAAAACGGAATGGTACAGATGCCTAATGTTGATGTTGTAACCGAAATGGTGAATTTAATATCAGCTTCAAGAGCCTACGAAGCAAATATCACATCTATTGATACAACTAAATCCATGGCATTAAAAGCATTGGAGATAGGCAGATAAGTAAGATTATTTGTTAAGAGGTTAGTAAAAGGAGAGGTTAAAAATGAGTGTAACAGGAATATCATCGGTTATGGATCATATTTCGGTACAGAGTGCACTGAATGAAGGTCTGAAGGAAGAAAAAGTCAGCTTTAAGGATGTGCTGATGAACGAAATTTACAGGGTAAGTGAACTGGAAAAGACCGCCGATGCTATTACCGCTGATTTTATTTCGGGCAAAACAGATAATATCCACTCGGTTTTAATTGCAGCTGAGAAGGCTTCTATTGCACTACAATTAATGATAGAAATAAGGGACAAGGTAATTGATGCATATAACGAAATAATGAGAATGCAGGTCTGATTATCAGAACGTAGTTAAGATATTAACAAAGGAAGAAGCCGCTCTGGGGGGAAAGGGAAATGCCGGAAGGGTTAATTAAACTATGGAATAAAATCAAAGATTATTGGAGCGATCTGGAAAAAGGTCAAAAGACACGTCTGTATATAACAGCAGGAGTAATTATAGTAGCAGTAATAACAACATTGTTCTTTGTTTTAAAAACTACTTATGTACCGTTGCTTGAAAGCGGAAACGAATACGATTTAAAAGCTATTGTTGAGTATCTTGACACACAAGGGGTTAAATACAAAAAAAGCAGTAACCAAATATATGTTGACAGCAGGAAGAAACAGGACATTGAGTTTGATCTTGCAAGCGAGGTCGGGCTTATTAGTCCTGATGTTATTTTTGACCAAAGCTGGTCGAAACTGTCGCTCACAGTTACCGAGGAAGACAAGGAAAAACTTTGGAGGCAGTTTGAACAAAACAATCTTGTGTATAAGCTGAAAAAATTTGAAAATGTAATTGATGCATCTGTTCAGTTTACAAAGCCGGAAAAAACTTACTGGGCCTATAGAAATGAGTCTGAAAACAAAGGTTCTGCTTTTGTGGCATTAAAAACAAAAGCACCTCTGACACCCGAACAGGCAGATGCCGCTGCCCGGGTTGTAGCCGCTTCTATAGGTATTCCCAAAGAAAACATAACTCTTGTAGACGAATATTTAAATCCTTTAATTCTCACACAAAACGACTTATCATATAGTATTGCCAACACTCAGGAAGAAATGAGGCGGAACAGGGAGCTTGAGCTGGAGCAAAAGGTTTACAAGCATTTTAAAGTTGGTATAGCTCAAAATGCCCATTTTGACACAATGAGTGTTACCGTCAGCGCTAAACTTGATTTTGATACATTAAACAGCACCGAAATACAATACACGGCTCCAGACAGCGAAGGAGAAGGTTTTGTTAAAACCCAGGAGACTTTGGAAGAAAAAATGGAAGGACGCCAGACCGGACAAGCCCCCGGGCTGGATGCTAATCCGGGAACAGCCACTTATCAGGTTGGTTCAGCAGGCGATTCTTCTTATAAAAAAGAACATAACCTGGAGGAACGTGTATTTAACGAAAAGCAAATTGAAAGCAGGAAGGCTTTGGGAATACTGGTTCCCGAAGAGACAAAAGCTTCAATTACACTTTGGTACGGGCATAGAGTTGAAAATGCCGAAGCTCTTACAAGTGAGTATATTGAGCAGATTAAACAGGATGCAGGACATGCGATGGGTATACCCACAGCTAATATTTCGGTAAGCATTCAAAAACTTGCACCCGAAGTAGTTGCTGAAATTGATTCGGGTGAATTCAGCAGTTTCCTTGAAAAATACGGTCTCTACATATTAATGGCAATTCTGCTTGCAATAATGGTTATTCTGATGATTCCCAGAAAAAAAGAAGTTGAACAGGAGATTCCAGATGCCCTTGGTGAGGCTGCATTGGCTGGAACTCAGTTTACCGTAGCCGATACTGAAAAACCGAAACTGCCGGAAATCGATCTTGAAGAAAGAGATGAATTTAAACTGCAGATACAGAGATTTGTAGAAACAAAGCCTGATGCAGTTGCACAACTGCTTAGAAACTGGCTTGCTGAAGATTGGGATTAAGGGGTGAAGTATATGGCAGTTGGAGCTGGTACCAGTACTGTAGAATATTCAGGTCGAGAAAAGGCAGCAATGTTGTTAATAACCCTCGGTCCTGAGTTGTCTTCCAAAATCTTTAAACACCTGAAAGAGGATGAAATTGAGCAGTTAACGTTGGAAATTGCAAATATACGAAGTGTTTCACCACAGGACAGAGAAATGATACTTGAGGAGTTTTATCAGATTTGCCTGGCTCAGGAGTATATTGCCGAAGGTGGAATCGGTTATGCAAAGGATGTCCTTGAAAAGGCCCTTGGAACAGAAAAGGCTATGGAGATAATTAACAAGCTTACCGTTTCTCTGCAGGTGAGACCCTTTGATTTTGTAAGAAAGGCAGATCCTTCGCAGATACTGAATTTTATTCAAAGCGAGCATCCTCAGACAATTGCACTTATACTGGCATACTTAAAGCCTCAGCAGGCAGCAATCGTCCTTTCCTCCTTGCCACAGGAAAAACAGGCTGATGTGGCAAAACGTATTGCACAGATGGACAGAACTTCACCTGAGATAATAAAGGAAGTGGAAAGGATACTTGAAAAGAAACTGTCATCACTGGTGACAGAGGACTATACCGCTACAGGAGGCTTGCAGTCGATAGTTGATATATTGAACTCTGTAGATCGTGGTACAGAAAAGTACATAATGGAGACACTGGAAATAGAAGATTCTGATCTTGCTGAGGAAATACGAAAAAGAATGTTTGTTTTCGAAGACATATTGCAGCTTGATAACCGCTCAATACAGCGATTCCTGCGTGAGGTGGACAATTATCAGCTGGCTGTAGCATTAAAGGGAGCTACCGAGGAAGTTCAAAATATTATTTACAGCAATATGTCGAAGCGCTTGGCTGAAATGATTAAAGAAGACATAGAATTTATGGGACCTGTGCGTCTTAAAGATGTTGAAGAGGCACAGCAGAAGATTGTCAATGTAATACGTAAACTTGAAGATGCCGGTGAAATTATTATTTCAAGGGGCGGAGGAGACGAAATCATTGTATAACGGTTATAGCAGTAATGTATTAAAAAACTATCAGGTGAATATAGGAGTACCTTATCAGGTAAAAGTAAAGCAAAAGCAGGAAACCGTATCTTTCGAAGATACGAAAAAGGATGCTGTTGCTGAAAAAAAGCCGACAGCGGATGAAATCCTGGAAAATGCCCGTAAGGAAGCAGAAAAAATAATAAATGAAGCCAAGCTTAATGCAGAGTTTATATTGGAATCTGCAAGCGAAAAAGTGGCCAGACATGTAAAAGAAGCTGAGCAAAAAGCGAGAGAAGAAGGCTACAGGCATGGTGAATTTCTTGCAAAAAAACATTATGAGGGCTTAATATGCGAAGCCGAGGAATTAAGGCAGAAAGCCAAAGAGTTGCATGATAATACCATTTCAGGGCTCGAAAGTGAAATTGTAGAATTAATAATCCAGATAACAAAAAAAGTTGTTGGCACCGAGCTTTTGCAAAACAGAGATGTTATATTGGGTTTGATCCGAACTGCACTATCAGCTGTTTCATCCACAGAAAAAATAGCAATTTGCGTAGGTGCCGAAGACTTCGATTATGTTGTTGAAAACAAGGAAAGAGTTCTGGAAGGAATTAAGGGCATACGGGATTTTGAGATAAAAAAGGACAGTACTTTGAAAAAAGGCGAATGCTATATAGACACCGGGTTTGGAACGGTGGACAGCAGTCTGGAAATTCAGCTTCAGGCTGTGGAAAGCACGTTAAGAGAACTGCTGGGGCAGTTTGACGAAGAAAAATCAGCATTTGCCGAATCAACAATTTTTACAAAGGATTAAATACCGGAGATACATATGAGAGTTCAAGTAAGTCTGGATAAATACAAGCAGGCAATATTAAACAAAAGCTTTGTTTGTTTTAAAGGGCAGGTTACTAAAGTTGTAGGTTTAACAATAGAATCAACAGGTCCTGAAACACGGGTTGGTGAACTGTGCCGTATTGTCAATCCCAGAACCAACCGGGAAGTCCTTGCAGAAGTTGTAGGGTTTCGAGACAAGAATGTTCTTCTGATGCCCCTTGGAGAAATGACAGGAATTGGTCCTGGAAACCATGTAATTGCAACCGGCACCGAATTCAGTGTCAGAGTTGGTCAGGGCCTTCTTGGAAGGGTGCTGGATGGTCTTGGGAATCCTATCGACGGAAAAGGCAATATTCAAACCGATGGTTTTTATCCGGTGGAAAACGTACCTCCTCATCCGTTAAAGAGGCCAAGAATAAATGAGGTGCTGCCACTTGGTGTTAAATGCATAGACAGCATGTTAACACTGGGTAAGGGTCAAAGGCTGGGCATTTTTGCGGGCAGTGGTGTGGGTAAAAGCACATTAATCGGAATGATAGCAAGAAATACCAAAGCCGACATTATTGTTATCGGCTTAATTGGGGAGCGGGGCCGAGAGGTCAGGGATTTTTTGGAAAGGGATCTGACTGACGAAGGATTGAAGCGTTCTGTTGTTGTTGTTGCAACGTCGGATCAGCCTGCATTAATAAGAAAAAAAGGTGCTATGGTTGCAACTACAATTGCAGAATATTTTCGTGATTGTGGTAAAGACGTTCTTTTACTGATGGATTCACTAACCCGGTTTTCAATGGCTCAACGTGAAATAGGCCTTTCTATTGGTGAGCCACCCGTCTCAAGAGGATATACCCCTTCTGTTTTTTCTGTAATGCCAAAGTTACTTGAACGTTCAGGAACTTCTGATAAAGGTTCGATAACGGGTTTATATACGGTGCTGGTTGACGGTGATGATATGACCGAACCTGTAACCGATACAGCAAGGAGTATTCTTGACGGGCACGTGGTTTTATCCAGGCAAATGGCGCATAAAAATCACTATCCTGCCATTGATGTATTGGAAAGTATCAGCCGTGTTATGTCCGATATTGTGACCGACGAGCATAAAAAGGTAGCAGCAGAGATCCGAAAAAATCTTGCTGTATACAGAGAAGCCGAGGACCTTATAAATGTTGGCGCTTATGTGAAAGGAAGCAATGCTGAAATAGACAGGGCAATTTCTGTTATTGGTGCTATTAACGAATTTCTTACACAGGGTGTAAACGAGAAGTTTGACTTTGAGCAAACCCTTGAATTGATGAAAAAAGCACTGGAGGGTAATGGATAATGGCCCGGTTTAAATTTCAGCTTCAATCTTTTCTGAATTTAAAAAGACAGATGGAAAAGAACGTAAAGAATGAACTTGGTATTGCAGTTCAACAGTACCAGTACCAGCTAAAGGTGCTGTCCGGGATCAGGCAGGAAATTGATAGTCAGCAGGAGGAATTCAGAAAAGAAGGAATGTCGGTAACCACACCCTTAAAACTTAAGCAACGGTTGGAATATATCAAGGTTGTGCAGAAGAAAGAAAGGGTACAGATTGACAGAGTTAATGAAGAAAAAGAAAATGTCGATAAAATTAGAAAAAGATTAATTGAAATAATGAAAGAGAAAAAGATTCTTGAAAAGCTAAAAGAAAGGCAATTAGTTGAGTTTAGAAAGGAGCAGGAGAAAAAGCAGCAATTAATTGTTGATGAAATTGTAAGCTTTAATGAAACAGTAAACACCACAAATTAAACTATAGGAGACAGACAATGGCTCGGAATATCAGAACTATAGCACCACAAACAAAAGGAAAGAATAAGAAGGATATAAAGGCAGGGATATTGGACGGAATTTTGACCATTTTGGTATCAATACTCATTGTTCTTATTATTTTTGGGGGTGCTTTTTATTATCTCTTAAAAAATGATGTAGGCGGGCTTGGGGAATACTTCAGGCCAAGTATTGGAAGAATACCTGTCTTAAAACTTGCTCTGCCACCCCTGCCGGAGTCGGAAGATCCTTATGATCCAAAATACCTGACTCAGCAGGAGCTTCTTGCAAAATATAATGAACTGCGAAGTACAAACAAGGAATTGAGTGAACAGTTGGAAGTTGCCAATAAGCGTATTGCCAATTTGGAAAAGGAAAAGGACCAATGGGGAGCCGTGGCAGGAGAGGCTCAAGAGATTCTTGAGAAAAACGAAGAAACCGTTAAACAGATTCTCGAACAAATGGAACAGCTTGACAGCGACAAGAAGGAATTTGACAGGATCGTAGCAATGAGTGATGCCGAAGCCTTTGCAAGGTATTATGAAAAGGTGGATCCAGAAAATGCGCAGGAGCTGTACAGGGAAATTATCCAAAATGAAGTTGTTGAGCAGAACTATAAAAATCTTGCAAAGCCTTATACCGAAATGGAACCTGCTAATGCTGCCGCTATTTTAACTGAGCTTGGCAATAGCGATATGGAGCTTGTTGTTAACCTGATTGAAGCTATGAAAACCGATGAAAAAGCAGAGATCATTGAAAACATGGATCCTAAGTTTGCAGCAGAACTTATGAAGAGTATTGCCGATAAAAAGTTTGCAAACTGACGGGCGAAAAATGGTCTTCATTAACGCCTTACCAGCGTTTTCATGAAGAATATAAAAGAATATCGAAAGGAGGTGGACATGGCAGTGTTCGTACGCAATCTTTTTTTGTCTGCAAATTATACGCAGAGCGAGGTAATATCAACCGGTAAGAAAACAGCTACAGGTGACGATTTTTATGATTTTTTTAGTAAAAGCATGGGTCTTAACCAGATGCACACAAATAAGGAAAAATTATCGCCGGTAAACTCATCGGGTAACCAGCGCAGCATAAGAGGTTCAAAACCTGCCCTGAATAGCGGTAAAGCCAATGGTACAATTTCAAAAGATGGTTCGGAACAGGTACAGGAACTTTCGGTATCTGATGCCCAAAAACCCGAGAAGCAGCCAAAAAACCTTTTATATATTATTGATGAAATAATGGCTGTTCTTCAGAAATTAAGTGTATTCCTTGAAGATGCTGAAGCAGTATCAACCGATGAATCTGCAATTAATATTGTTTTTTCTGAAGAAATTGAATCCATTATTAATCAGTCCATAAGCAGGCTGCTGGAGGTGGCAGATTATACTGAAGGAAGTATTGGCGAGCTTGCGCATAACCTTGCGGAGAAATTGAATCAGATCCTTGAAGAGGGCTTAAGCGGGATGGTTTCAGAGGGAAGCATTATAAACACCGAAGAATTCTCAGAGCTTGTCAGCAAAATGCTGCATGAAGCTGAAAAAATAAAATTAGAGCTTAACTTTGAAAATGCCCATGAAGATATTAATCTGGAAAGCAGAAATGAAAGTGTAGCTCCGGATGAAAACAGTATTCAGGATCAGTATCAGGCAGAAGTCAGCCAAACAGAACAGAATGAGCATCAAAGCCTGAACTCAGATAAGGCTCTGAAGGACAATAATAAAGACAGCAGGTCATCTGATGATGTGGTTAATATCCCCGACAAGCAGAAATTCAGCACTGTAAACCTCAGGGAAGATATTGACCAGGCTATGCAAAGTAATGCTGCCGACAGCATTCAGGTAAGTGAGCCGGATTATTCGGGACCTGTGAGATCAAACATTATAACAAAGGCGGAAATATTACAGCAGGTTGCCGAAAAGGTTGAAATATTGGCAGGCTCCGACCGGTCTGAAATGATTATCCAGTTAAAGCCTGAAAGCCTTGGTAAAATAGAGCTGCAGGTTATACACGAGCGTGGCGAAATTATTGCTAAATTTTTAGCAGAGAACGAACAGGTTAAGTCAATCCTTGAAAACAACATGCAATACCTCAGGGATTCACTGGAAAAGAGCGGGGTTGATATTCAAAGCCTGTCGGTGTCGGTGGGGCAACATAACCACACTGATGACAGAGACAATTATAAAGGGCAGTATGCTCAAACTCGTTTACAGGGAATATACAATGAAGGTTTCTCCGATATGGGTAATATAAGCCACACCTACGGATACACCGGACTTACAGGTGATTTATACGGGTTTACCGAATCTGAAATAAACCTCATAGCTTAAAGGAGGGATATAATGTCTGAAATCAGAACGGTAGGGCAGAAGACAATTGAAGAAATGATCAGCTCTGGCGAATCCACCCGGGAGGTATCAAATGAGCTGGGTAAGGATGCTTTTTTCAAGCTTCTTATCACGCAGCTTCAGTATCAAAACCCGCTGGAGCCTATGGACGACAGGGATTTTATAGCCCAGATAGCCCAATTCAGTGCTCTGGAACAAATGCAGAATTTGAATCACTCATTCTCATATTCCATGGGCTTTTCATTATTAGGCAAGTATATCTCTGCTGCGGTAACAGATGAACAGACCGGGGAAATCCGCTATGTATCCGGGGAAGTTACATCTGTACACTCTCAGTCCGGGAAGGTCTACCTGGTGGTGGATGATTTTGATGTGCCTTTGGATAATATAACCTATGTATCTGAAGAGCCGGCTGATTATAAGAGACTGGAGCTCGAAAAATACAACAGCTTAATAGGTTTGCTAAGTACTGTACATACTCTGCTTGAAGATGATGACCCGTATAGAATGGAGGGCATTGTTGCAAAAATCGAGAAGGGGCAGGACGGTATTTATGCAACTTTGGACGAAGTAATTCTAAGTGTCCACGAAATTGATACCGGAGCATTCTCCAGTGTTGAAGAGTACATTAAGGGGATGAAAGGCACACAGCTCGTATTTACCGCTAAGGATATAGACACCGGGCAAAAGGTAAAACTTGAAGGTGTGCTCAGAGATGGCGTGAAAGATGAAGAACTGGACTGCTACCATATCATAATGGATAACGTGCAGGTTCCGGTGGAAGATATTGTATCTACGCAGAAGGTGGATCTTGTTTCAACCGAACAACAGCTGTTAAGGCAGATTCTTGAAACATTAAGATCGCTGGATTCAAAACTATCAACCGAATCATCCGAGCCGGAGGATAATATTGAAACAGAAGAAACCGAAGCATCAGACCGAGCCGACATGGAAGGCGATGCAGGAGAAAACTCGTCCGTAGAACAACAAGATGAAGCAGAAGAAACAGGGGGTAGCGGTTTATGATTTATAACAACAGACCTGTTCCGGCCATACCTTCCTTAACGCCCACAGGCGAAGTTCAGAAAAGGCAAAACATACAAGGTACTGGAAATTTTCAGGATATTCTGAACGAGAAGTTAAAAGGTGACATAAAAATCTCGAAGCATGCCCAAATGCGCATGCAAATGAGAAATGTAAACCTTACTGAAACACAGCGGGAAAAACTTATGAAAGCAGTTGACAAAGCAGATGCCAAAGGTGTTAAGGATACACTGATTGTTATGGACAGAATAGCCTTTGTGGTAAATGTAAAAAACAGAACAGTAATAACTGCCTTAAACAGCAGCGAAATGAAGGAAAATGTATTTACCAATATTGATGGAGCTGTATTTACCGACTGATAACATATTTACAATTAACATTTAGCAACAAAAATACCGATATATTGATTAAGGGTTTTCAAACAGCCGGACCCGCTCGGGAGGCTGACCGTTTTGGAATGATTGAAGAAACGGAAACCTTAGGAGGGGATTTATATGATGCGTTCAATGTTTTCAAGCGTTTCAGGCTTGAGATCTCATCAAACCAAGATGGACGTAATTGGTAATAATATTGCCAACGTTAACACAGTTGGTTTTAAAGCCAGCAGAGCTACTTTTGCTGAAATATTTGCTCAAACTGTGTCCGGAGCAGGTGCTCCCGACCCGAATACCGGAAGGGGAGGAACCAACCCTGTTCAGATTGGTCTTGGTATGAATGTAAATTCAATAGATACACTGATGACACGCGGCAGTCTGCAGCGTACCGATAATCCTACCGATTTATCAATCGAAGGCGAAGGCTTTTTTATCGTTCGTAATGGTAATGAAGGTATAGATATGTTTACCCGTGCAGGGAATTTCATCATTGACAGGATGGGAAACCTGGTTACAGCACAGGGTTTGAATCTGATGGGATGGCAGAAATACACAGTAGATGACGACGGGAACTATATATTTGACACGCAGGAAGAGCTTAGGCCATTAAATCTTTATGAGGACGAATATAACCTGAACAAGCGTGTATTGGCAGCCCAGCATACAAGTAAAGCAGTGCTGGCCGGAAATCTGGATGCAACCATGAAGCCTGTAGGTGAAAACTTTAATGCAAATCCAGATGTTGAGGATGTCGACGCGCATTTTATAGTCCCATTGACGGTATATGACGATCTGGGCAATGAATATAAACTGAATGTAAGCTTTTGGAAAAACGCTGTGGATACAGGTACAGGAGATGACGCTCAAACTGTAACAACATGGTTTTATGCCGTAACTCCTGCGGGTTCAGATGTGACGCTGGATGATGCAGCAACCGGCCTTATTATGTTCAATAGCAAGGGTAAAATAGTAACCGATGATTCAGATAACTATGATGTTAAACCTACTATTGAGCTCACACCAGGTACCAATGTAGGAGCAGATGCCTTTAATTTCGAGCTGAACTTTGAAAAACTAACAATGTACGCCAGTGATAGTTCGGTTAAACCCACCCAGGTGGACGGTTACCCACCAGGAACACTGGAATATTTCAGTATAGGTTCGGACGGAGTAATTACAGGCGTATACAGTAATGGCAGGCAGCAGCCTTTGGGTATGGTAGCCCTTGCAGTTTTCGATAACCCTGCAGGCTTACAGAAAGCAGGAAATAACCTGTTTCTTCCAACAACTAACTCAGGTGATTTTGCCAGAGCGTACAAACCAGGTACCGAAAGTGCAGGAAGCCTGAATCCGGGAACATTGGAGATGTCGAATGTGGATCTTGCTCAGCAGTTCACAGAAATGATTGTGACACAACGCGGATTTCAGGCAAACAGCAGGGTCATAACAGCTTCAGATGAGATTCTTCAGGAACTGGCAAACATGAAGAGATAATTTTATTCCTATAGAGGGTGATGGAAACCGGTACAGGTGATTACCGGTTTCCATCAGAGCCCGATTGGTTTATACGGGGCCGGTGGTTAATATGATAGAAGTTACACGCCTGAATAATAAAATATTTATACTGAATTGTGAGTTGATCGAGAGTGTAGAGTCAACCCCCGATACCGTTATTACGTTAACCAACGGTAAGAAATATGTTGTTGCTGAAAAGGTTGAAGATATTGTCGAAAAAGTGATAGAATATAAGAGAAAATTGCTATTTCATGACATTAAGTAATTTTTATAAGGGGTGTACCTATTGGAAAGGAAAAGTATATATACAATTCTACTGTCAATTATAGCAGTGCTTTCTTTAGCATTGGCGGTACTTATAGTCTTTTTGTTTATTTCATACCCGAGCCTGAAAGATGAAAGACTGATTCAAGCCGACAACTTCATCGACGAGCGACTTGTATCAGATGACGAGTTAGCAGAATACAAGTTATTCGATGGTGAAGAGAAAATATTCGCGTTGAAATTTGAACCCGAATATCCCGATTCTATTGTACTGGTTTCTGTTTCAATAAAATGTGATACAGGGAAAAAACGCAGAGATGAAGAAAAAATTAACAACCTGATTGCACTGTATCAAAGTGAACTTGAACAGGCTGTTGGAGATTACTTTGCAAATATGACCTTTTCAGAGGCAAAAGAAATTGAAACCCGATATAAAGCCAGAGATGAACTTTTAGAAATCTTTAACAGCATACTAAACGAGAACAAACAGATAAAGCAGAAGATAGTTTACAGAGTTACTTTAAATATGCTTCCGCAGTAAAACAGGCATTAAACAGGTCAGATATAAAGGGGGTAGTAATTTGGGAGACATATTATCCCAAAACGAAATAGACGATTTATTGGCTCAATTAAGTGCAGGGGAAATAAATGCCAGTGACCTTAAAAGCAACACGACCGAAAAGAAAATTAAAATACATGACTTTAAGAGGCCAAGTAAGTTTGCAAAGGATCATCTGCGCACATTGCAGATTATCCATGAAAACTATGCAAGACTTATAACCAACTTTCTTTCGGGTTATTTAAGGACATTGGTTCAGATAGATGTAATATCTATGGAAGCTGTTCAGTATTCAGAATTTACAAATTCCATAGCAAACCCAGCGGTTTTGGCTATTGTAAATTTTAATCCGCTGCCGGGAAGTGTTATTTTTGATATATCTCCTTCACTTGCTTATGCATTAATAGAAAGAATGCTTGGCGGTAAAGGGGGAGGTAAAATTGAGAAAGTCCGCAGTTTTACCGAGATTGAAATTGCCATACTAATGCGGATAATATCTCAAATGTTGACATATATGCGAGAACCCTGGGAGAATATTGTTAACTTACAGCCTGCTTTAAGCGCAATTGAAACCAACGCGCAGTTTGTACAGATAGTAAACCCTACAGAAATGGTTGCCCTTGCAACATTTCAGATAAAAGTTGGGGAAATTGAGGGGTTTATGAACCTTTGCATACCGCATATGGTGATGGAACCTGTAATGGACAAGCTGAGCACGAAAATATGGTTTTCAATGATAGAAAAAGGAACTGACGAAGAAACCCAAAAATCCATTGAAAAAAGGGTGTCTGAAACAGAAGTTCCGTTGATTGCAGTTCTGGGCAGGGCAACCCTCATGGTGTCTGAATTTTTGGAACTGCAGGTAGGCGATGTCCTGCAACTGGATACATCGGTAGATGGAGATATCCGGGTTATGGTAGGTACTTTACATAAGTTTAATGGAAAACCTGGGGTTAGAAATAAAAAAGCTGCAATTAAAGTGACCGAGGTTATCAGAAGGGAGGATGAATAAATGGGAGACATGCTTTCGCAAGCCGAAATAGATGCGTTGTTAAATGGCAATCTAAATTCGGATGATGATACTGATAATAATGATATTGATGATTCTGAGAATGTTGAACTTAGTGTTCTTACGCCTGAGGAAATTGATGCTTTGGGTGAGATTGGCAATATTAGTATGGGTACCTCTGCAACAACTCTTTATATGATATTGGGGCACAGGGTAACAATAACAACTCCCAAAGTATGGGTTACAACGTGGGAAGAGCTTTCAAAACAATATCCCGAACCATATGTAGCAGTTAAAATAAAGTATACAAACGGTTTATTGGGAGATAATCTCCTGATTATTAAAGAACCGGATGTAAAAATAATAACAGATCTGATGATGGGTGGTACCGGAGAGATAGATGCAAAAGTAGAGATAACTGATCTACATCTGAGCGCAATCAGTGAAGCCATGAATCAAATGATTGGATCTGCTGCCACTTCATTATCTTCAATGCTGCAGAAAAGAGTGGACATATCCCCGCCTGAATCTCAGCTTGTTCACTTTGCTGACGATATGGACAAAATAAGGTTTGACAGGAAAAAAGAAGTGGTAATAGTAGGATTCACACTTAAGGTGGGAGATTTAATTGACAGCTCTATGATGCAGTTGCTTCCTATTGATTTTGCCAGGGAAATGGTTGCTAATCTGATTGATACCCAGATAAATCCGGAATTACCTAAGCAACCTGAGGCCAAACCTGTGGCTGAGCCTGCAGTCCATCAGAGCAGACAGGCTGTAAGCCGGCAACAGCAAGACTATAAAATGCAGCAACAAATGTATGATCATTCAGGTTCGGCTGATATCAGGCAACCTGTGCATCACGAACCGCCCGTTAATGTAAGGCCGGTCGAGTTTCAATCTTTTGATTCAGGTTCACAGGCAATAGAATCGCAGAACATAAATCTGCTGATGGATGTGCCGCTTCAAATTACAGTTGAATTGGGCAGGACCAGTAAAAAAATCAAAGAAATACTTGAATTTGGTCAGGGCTCAATTATAGAGCTTGACAAGTTGTCAGGTGAACCGGTGGATATACTGGTTAACGGTAAAAACATAGCGAAGGGTGAAGTTGTTGTGATAGACGAAAGCTTCGGTGTTCGGATTACCGATATAATTCACCCGTCAAAAAGGCTTTGATAAATAATAAGTAATCCTTTAAAATAACTTAAACGTATGTTTAGGTTATATAAAAATAGACTGTTTATATGTTTTACAAGGAGAGGATTCAAGGTATGGCGAATATACTAATCGTAGATGATGCAGCATTTATGAGAATGATGATAAAGGATATTCTTGTGAAAAACGGCTATACGGTTGTTGGAGAAGCTGAGAATGGTGCCAAGGCCGTAGAAAAATTTAAGGAGCTTGAGCCCGATTTAGTCATAATGGATATTACAATGCCTGAAATGGATGGAATTCAAGCAGTTAAGCAAATTAGGGAAGTAAAATCCGATGCTAAAATAATTATGTGTTCTGCAATGGGGCAGCAGGCAATGGTTATAGAATCGATCCAGGCAGGTGCCCGCGATTTTATTGTTAAACCATTTCAAGCCGACAGAGTCTTGGAGGCTGTTAAAAAAGTGATTGGATAGGAAAACAAAAATGACAAATTTATCGAATTGGCCATCAGTCCTTTTATCTTCCGGGAATTTTTTAGAAGATTCGGACAAGGCAAACCCGGTGCTGGAGTTATTAGGTATTTTCCTAATCTTCTGCTGTGTACTTTACCTTGCTTATGTTGCATCACGCTATATAGGCAAAAAGTTTTCAACCGCCAATCGCTCTAAGCATATAAACGTAATAGAACGAGTAAGTGTTGGTCTGGATAAGCATTTAATCCTTATTCAGGTTGGGACCGAGCACTATTTATTTCTGTCGGGCAGGAAGGATTTTAAAATGGTAGCAAAAGTTGCAATTGATAAGGAAAATGCTGAGGAACCGGCCAACGAAAAAGAACTTAATGAATCTGTTTTTGATTTTCGTGAAATATTCGATAAATATTTGGACAAAGGTTTGAAAAAACCAAAGAAGAAAAGAAAACACAGTGATAGCACCGAATCTTTGAATAGAAATGAAATACTGAAAGAAAACATTGATAAACTAAAGAAAATGCAGGAAAAAAGCTACGATAAGGAAGTTTAAAGTATGTTTAAAAAAAAGAGAAAGCTAGTCTTTTCAATATTGATAATTCTGCTTCTGACAGTAGCTTTAGGTATTAATTCATTTGCACAGTCAGGCATAACTATATCAAATGAAGGGATTACGATAAATTCTTCCGATAACCCGGAAGATGTAACAAACAGTATAAGGCTACTGCTTTATTTAACAGTCCTTTCGGTACTTCCGTCAATTATTATAATGATGACTTCCTTTACAAGGATAATAGTTATACTTTCCTTTTTAAGGAATGCCATGGGAACACAGCAAATGCCGCCAAACCAGGTGCTTATTGGTTTGGCTTTGTTCCTTACCTTTTTTATTATGTCACCAGTATTAAGTGATTTAAATGAACAGGCATTAAAGCCCTTTTCTGAAAATGAAATTACGTTGGAGCAAGCTATTGATAATGCGTCAGATGTTATGAAGGATTTTATGCTGAATAAAGCAAAAGTCCGAGAGAAAGATTTGGCTTTGTTCGCTAATATAGCAGAAATTGAGCAGCCTGACGATGTCAGGGATTTACCTATGAAAGTAGTAATTCCCGCATTTATGATCAGTGAGCTTACGGTAGCATTCAAAGTAGGATTTATGCTGTACATACCATTTCTGGTAATAGATATGGTAGTTGCCAGTACTCTGATGTCAATGGGCATGTTGATGCTTCCGCCTGTGATGATATCCATGCCTTTTAAAATATTACTGTTTTTATTGGTGGATGGTTGGAACCTTGTGATAGGAACCATTATTCAATCCTTCGGCTAAGGAAGCACGAGGACGGTTGTTTTTCTTTATTCGTGAAATACCAAAGGCATTAGTTTCCTTTTCCGTTACTTCAGAAAGTAACCAAAAGAGGGGAGATTGGTTATGGAACAACAGGTGTTGGATATTGCAAGAAATTCGGTACTGGTTATAATAAAACTGACTGCACCACTTTTAGGAGTAGCATTGATAGTAGGATTAGCAGTAAGTATATTCCAGGCAACAACGCAAATTCAGGAACAGACCCTTTCTTTTGTTCCCAAAATTCTTGCGGTTTTTCTTTCGTTATTTATATTTGGTTCGTGGTTAATGACAACACTTAAGGAGTTTACATTAGGGATTTACGAGAACATTCTCAGGTTTATTAATTATTAAATAACACTTGATGATAAGGTTTAAAGCAAAGGATGTGGCTTTATAGGGAGACCGGTATGGATATTGAATTTTTACTTGATTTATGGGACATCTTTTTACTAGTATTCATTCGCGTTACTGGCTTATTTGTAGTATCGCCCATTTTTGGAAGACGGAACATACCCGTTTATTACAAGGTGGGTTTTTCTTTTTTGCTTGCTGTTATTCTCTCCTTTTCGATACCGGTGCCCGATTTACGGGAATACTCAAGTTTATTGTCATTTATTCTGCTGGTGGCAAAGGAATTTGTTATAGGCCTGACTCTGGGATTCATATCATATCTTATTACTACTTCCATATATCTTGCCGGGCAAATAATTGACATGCATATCGGTTTTGGTATGGTCAATGTTTTTGATCCGCTGACCAATATTCAAATACCTGTTACCGCAAACTTCTATTTTATTGTTGCGTCTTTGATGCTACTTGTCATAGACGGGCATCACCTTCTGATTTATACACTGTGCGACAGTTTTACTTTGTTTCCTATAGGAAGTAAAATAGTTATTGAACAATCACTGGTGGATTTTGTTGTTAATATTTTTACATCCATCCTTGCTATAAGTTTTAAGATTGCTGCGCCAATAACATGTGCCATTCTAATAACTGACGTTGCGCTTGGGATCATAGCCAAGGCTGTTCCTCAGGTTCACGTGTTCATTGTTGGTCTTCCGTTAAAGATATTAGCGGGGTTTATTGTAATGGCTATTACAATACCTGCTTTCAGAAGTATAGTCCATGTGCTGATGGATGGAATGCATAATGAAATTATTAATTTCCTAAGGGTAATAAGGGGTGAATAAAATTATTATTAATTCACCATTTAACAGACTGACAATACAATTTAAAAAGCAGGAAAACCCTATAAGAGTTAATTTACAGTTTTTTGCAGACGGACAAAAAACCGAAAAAGCAACCCCTAAAAGAAGACAGGATGCCCGGGAAAAAGGCCAGGTTCTTTACAGCAGGGAAATTTCTTCTGCATTGCTCCTCCTGTTCGTATTTCTTACAATTAAGGCTCTGGGAGGTTACATCTACAATCAAATAGCAGCTCTTTTCAGGTTATGCACGAATTCCCTTGCAATGGACTTTGATGTAAACGCAGTTAATGAATTACTTAGTCTTTTTGGATTAGTTTTGATTCAGTTATTAAAAATTGTTGGACCCTTGTTTGCAGTTGCTCTTGTTATTGGAGTTGGTGCAAGTTATGCCCAGGTTGGTTCACTGTTTACAGTTGAACCGCTTAAGCCTCAGCTTAGCAGGCTTAACCCGATAAACGGGATAAAAAGAATTTTTTCTCTAAGAGGTTTAACAGAACTTATCAAGGCTATTTTAAAAATAACTGCAATCGGTATTGTGGCATGGAAAAGTATCGAAGCTGAGGCAATTAACATAGCAAAGCTTATGGATTTGAATTTACTGACCATAGCAGGATACATTACGTCCACAACGATAAATGTTGCAATTAAGATATGTATGTGCATGGTTGCTATAGCAGTTCTGGATTTCGGGTATCAGTGGTGGCAGTATGAGAGGGATTTAAGGATGACAAAACAGGAAGTAAAGGAAGAATATAAGGAAACTGAAGGAAATCCAGAAACAAAACAAAGAATTCGCAGTAAGCAACGGGAAATTTCCACCCGCAGAATGCTAAGTGAAGTACCGAAGGCAGATGTGATTATAACAAACCCAACCCATTATGCAGTGGCAATTAGTTATGATTCAAATAAAGCACCTGCGCCTGTTGTTGTAGCTAAGGGGCAGGATTACCTTGCACAGCGTATAAAGGAAGTGGCCAGGGAAAATGGTGTGGAATTAGTTGAAAACAAAGCCGTTGCCCAGGCATTGTATAAAAATGTGGATATAGGACAGCAGGTGCCACCTGAGCTGTATCAAGCCGTTGCAGAAATACTTGCCTTTGTTTACAGGCTTAAAGGAAAAGTTCCTGCCGAGGCATAATTCTCAAGAATTTCAACCATTCTGTTTATTGTTTTATATATAGGACAATGTTTTTATCGTCAAGTTCTTCCAGAAACTGTCTATAAAAAACTTTTGATATAATGCAGCTGCATTCCGGGAGTTCAAAAAAGTGGGTGATTCGGGTGATTTTGTCGGCGCAGAGCGACACACTTCGAAGGATTGCTGCACAATTTCTGTTTAACAATAATACTGAGCTTGCTTTTTAGCGATAAATTGTGATATCATGCTTCACGATAAATCAAAAACCCCTTCAAACATAGTATCGGCTTAAATCATGGCTTTTGTGCAAAAAGGAGAATTTAAATGAAAACCTTGCTTGTAGCGATAAATTCACAATTCGTCCATTCTAATCTTGCAATTTTGTATTTAAAGGCTGCGTGCTGTGAAACAGGCAATGTAAAAACTGTTGAATTTACAATAAATGAACCAATAAACCGTATTTATTCGGGTATAGTGGCAGAGAACCCGGATATAGTTGCTTTCTCATGTTATATTTGGAATATTGAGCTTGTTTCCAAGCTCTGTGACGACCTGAAGAAAGCGCTGCCAAATGTTATTATAATTGCGGGAGGGCCTGAAGTAAGCTTTGAGAATGGTGGTCTGCTGGCCAATAATAAAAGTGTGGACTATATTATATCAGGAGAAGGTGAGGAGAAATTACCCTATCTTTTAAATATATTAAAAAGCAATAAAAAACCCGATGAACAGGAAATCAAATGGTTTCAAACCTATTCTGAAACTTTTGACCTGGAAAATCTTCCTTCACCATATAAACATATAACAAAAGGTTCGTTAAAAAACAAAATAGCATACATTGAGGCTTCGAGGGGGTGCCCCTTCAGGTGTGCATATTGCATCTCCTCAGTAGCCAAGGGAGTACGTTTCTTCAGGCTTGAAAAGGTTTATGAAGCAATAGATGTTTTAGCTGAAAGTGGCTCGGGCATTATCAAATTTGTAGACAGAACATTTAATTGTAATGAAAAAAGAGCATTAGCCATATGGGAGTATATAAAGAAATTTCATAACAGAGGCATGGTTTTTCACTTTGAAATTGATCCCGGCCTTTTGACCGATAATATGTTAAAATGCCTTGAAAAAATGCCCGATGGCCTAATACAGGTTGAGGCAGGTATTCAGTCCATACACGAGAAGACTCTTTCTGCCGTAAAAAGAACTGATAGCATTGATAAGGCACTTACAGGCCTTTCCAGGCTACTGTCATTTGGGAATATTCATGTTCACGTTGATCTGATAGCAGGGCTTCCTTATGAAAGTTACGATGACTTTAAACATTCCTTCAACCGGGTATATTCATTATTTGCCCACCATTTTCAGTTAGGTTTTTTAAAGCTTTTAAGGGGGTCTGCACTGAAGCAGGAAGCAGAACAATATGGGTATCTTTACAGGAACTACCCGCCTTACGAAGTTATAAGCAATAGTCACATTTCACCTGCAGAGCTTCTTAAACTGAAGGATATGGAAGCATGCATGGAACTTTTCTATAATTCGGGCAGGTTCATGCTGACTATGAAAGTAATATATAACTCTTTAGGTGATCCCTTCGGTTTTTATGAAAAACTGTCTTGTTATATGAGGCAAAAAGGTTATCTGGACAGGCCGATTAAAGCCTTTGATCTTTATAATATTCTGCATGATTATATAAAAAAGGAGTATCCCTTTATTATCCATGATATAACCGAAAGTCTCAGGTTTGATTACCTCAGCTCAATGAAGAATCCATCCCTTCCACCGTTCTTACAGAAACAACATGATTATAGCCAGAAAAGGGAACGGCAGAAGATAATCAGTAAATATAAAGACAGCCTGCAAAAGATGCTTCCCCGCCTGATGTATAAAACAATTGATGAAATATGGCATCAGATTTATATTTCCAAATTCTGTTTTGAAAAGGAACAGGTTATTCCGCAGGAAGTTTTGATGGTTTTTGATTTTGGAGATATTTCTCCGGTAACTGGTTTAGCTAAATCCTATCCCTTGGAAATCTACTGATACAGATACATTCCCGACTGCGTTTTTTGTATATAGAAACAGGGTAATTTAATGCAAAGAGAAGCTCTGTATGGTATAATAAAAAATGATATTTACAATCAGGTTTTCAAATACTATACTGATAAAGGAAAATAAAACCATACAGTAAAGATGTTAAGGTTACCGGGATGAACTTATAAATAAAACGGTAATTCAGCATACTTATTTAAATATTTGACGTATTATATATTGCATGGTTTTTGCACTATTTAGCCTTTTGTGTGGGGCTGGAAACTAAAAAGCAAAATGAAAAGATATGGAGATGAAGGATGAAAACATTAAGAATTATACTATCCTCAATTATTGGATTGACGTTTTTTGCCCTTTTTGTGGAAGGGTTTCACAGCTCACTCCCTGTTGCACTTGGAGCAGGAAGTTTAACTTTCCTGGCCGGGATGCTTATGTTTTCACCCTCTAAAAATAAGGAGCAGAAAAAGCCACGGGTCAAGCCTGCTCCTAAGCAAAAGAAGAAAAATATCACCATGCCCGGTGATGATGAATTTGTCTGCGATGGCATTACAAGAGGAGAGCTAAGGAGAATTGTCCGTGAAGGTAAAGAACAGGTTGGCAGGATTGAAGATATTGGTCTTAAAATAATGAATCATAAAGTCCGGATTGAAATTCTTGAAATCTGCACAGCAGCCGGCGATATTTTTGATAACTTTTTAAAAGATCCCAAAGACATAAAAGAATCCCGCCGTTTTATAGTATATTATCTTGATACAACAGAAAGGATTGTTTCAAAGTACTACGAGTTAAGTAAGGCCACATATCTGTCCGATGATGCAAAAAAGACATTAATAAATGTAGAAAGTACATTGGTATTAATAAAGGATTCCTTCAGAAATCATCTGAGAAAACTTACCGAGAATGACATTCTGGATCTTGAAGCAGAGGTTAAAGTCTTGCAAAACACAATAAAAAGAGAGGGCATTTAAATCTACTATATAGAATTCTTGTTTCTCAAGGAGGAGAGGATATGGAAACAACAAATTCGGTAGCCAATACTAAATCCCAGGTCCGGACACAGGAATTTGACGAGATGAAAATTTGGGAATCACTAAGTCACGAAGAGCAGCAGAAGGTTTCAGAAATTAAGAACTCAATTGATATTACAGATTCCCAGGCAATACTGCAATACGGTGTTCAGGCACAAAGTAACATTTCAAGTTTTTCAGATACGGTGCTTTCCCAGATCCGTGCCAAAGACAGTGGGCGTGTTGGTGAGATATTGAACGAATTAATGGTGAAGGTTAATGAGCTTAATGTAGACAGCCTTGGCCAAAACGAAGGGCTTATCAGCAGAATGTTCGGCGGTGTTAAATCCAAAGCTAAGAAATTCGTCGGGCAATATGAAAAATTAAGCGTCCACATTGACAGGATAATTAACGAGCTTGAAAAAGCAAGGATGCAGCTTCTGAAAGATATTACCCTTTTAGACGGGCTATATGATAAAAATATTGAATACATGCATGAGCTTGATGTTTATATTCTTGCGGGTTCTTTAAAGCTTTCAGAATTAAATGACAAGATAATACCCGAATTGAAGAAAAAAGCGCAGGAAAGCAATGATCCGGTAGATGCTCAGAAAGTTAAGGATATGTTAAGTCTTGCCAACCGTTTCGAGAAAAAACTTCACGATTTGAAGCTTAGCAGGATGATTGCAATACAGACTGCACCTCAGATTCGCCTTATTCAAAGCAATGATCAGGTGCTTGTTGAAAAAATACAAAGCTCCATTTTAAATACAATCCCGCTTTGGAAGAACCAGCTCATCATTGCCATAACCTTATTCCGTCAGGAAAAAGCTCTGAAACTTCAGAGCGAAGTTAACCGGACAACTAATGAGTTGCTCACAAAGAATTCGGAACTTTTGAAAACAAGCTCAATTGAAGTAGCAAAAGAATCTGAGAGAGGAATAGTAGAAATTGAAACTTTAAAGAAAGTAAACAGCGATTTAATTGAGACCATTGAAGAAACAATTCGGATTCAGCAGGAGGGCAGAGAAAAACGACTGCAGGCTGAAACCGAGCTTAAGAACATGGAAAATGAGCTTAAGCAAAAACTGATGGAAGTAAAAGATACCTGACATATGGCTTGACATTGATTTAAACAGTCATGTATAATATGGTTCAAATATATGAAAAAAGCAGTGACCGGAACGAGTAAGCCGGTAATCCCTTACAGAGAGCAAAGGTCAGGTGGAAGCTTTGCAGGTAATTCCCGCTGAAAATCCTCCGGTAGCTTCAAGCTGAAACTTCTTTTAGGAGTAGGCAAGACGGCCGGGACCGTTATCCCCCTCACAAGTGACAGGTAGTTTTTGCCTGTAATTTGGGTGGTACCGCGTAAGTTTATACCTTTCGTCCCATTGGGGTGAAAGGTTTTTTGCATTATATCTTTATTAGCAGGTTTACTTGATTGCACTAAACATACAGACCAATTTACAGGAAAACCTTAAATTTTGGGTTTGAGTGTTATAAATGTAAAAAAATTATAGAAAGATGGAGGAATTAAAGTGGATTACGGAAAAACATTAAATTTGCCAAAAACTGAATTTCCAATGCGTGGTAATTTACCTCAGAAAGAACCCGAGATAATGAAAAACTGGTATGAAAATGATATTTATAAAAAGCGTCTTAAAAGGAATGAAGGGTATGAGAAATTTATTCTGCACGATGGCCCCCCATATGCAAATGGGGATATCCACCTTGGAACGGCACTGAATAAGGTATTAAAAGATATTATACTGCGTTATTTTGATATGAAAGGCTATTATACACCATATGTACCGGGGTGGGACACTCATGGACTGCCAACAGAAAACAGGGCTATAAATGAACTGGGCTTAAACCGCCATGAAGCAGGGCCTATTAAGTTCAGAAAGGCATGTGAAAGCATTGCCATGAAATATTTGGATATACAGAGAGAATCATTTAAAAGGCTGGGTGTTATCGGGGACTGGGATAACCCGTATATAACCCTGCTTCCTGAATTTGAAGCAAAGCAAATAGAAGTGTTCGGTAAAATGGCCGAGCGAGGGTGTATTTATAAGGGACTTCGTCCTGTTTACTGGTGTCCGTGCTGTGAAACTGCACTTGCCGAAGCCGAGATTGAGTATATGGAAGAGAAAACTCAGTCTATCTATGTCAAGTTTGTTGTAAAGGATGACGGGGGAAAGCTTAAAGGTATTGTAAACAGCCTTGATAATACCTATGTAGTTATCTGGACCACCACCACATGGACTCTTCCCGGTAATGTGGCCATTTCTGTGAATCCGGATTTTGTCTATGCTGTAATAAAAGCAGGAAATGAATATTATATCGTGGCGAAAGAACTTGCCGAAGGCACAATGAAAGTTGCTGGAATAGAAGATTACCAGATAGTCGGGGAGCTTTCAGGCGACGATATGGAATATATGGTATGCCGTCACCCGTTTTTAAACAGAGACTCTCTGGTTATCACAGGCGATCACGTTACTCTTGATGCAGGTACAGGATGTGTTCATACAGCTCCTGGGCATGGTGTTGAAGACTTTGAGGTTTGCAAAAAATATGATGGCCTTGAAGTGGTTGTGCCGGTAGACGGAAAAGGTGTTTTAACCGAAGAGGCCGGGCAATTTGCAGGTTTAAAATATAATCAGGCCAATAAGGAAATTTTAAAGCACCTCAAAGAAACAGGTGCGTTGCTTGCAGATCAGGTTATTGAGCACCAGTATCCCCACTGCTGGAGGTGTAAGGATCCCATACTTTTCCGTGCGACCGAACAATGGTTTATTTCGGTGGAAAGCTTTAAAAAAGAAGCATTGGAAGCAATCAAGGAAGTAAAATGGATTCCCGAATGGGGTGAAGAGCGTATATCAAGAATGGTGTCTGACCGGAATGACTGGTGTATTTCCCGTCAAAGAATGTGGGGCGTGCCAATCCCGATTTTCTATTGCAGCGAATGCGGTAAGGAACTAATTAATAAGGAAACAATAGAAGCAGTAAAGACCCTGTTTGCAAAAGAAGGCTCTAATGCATGGTTTGAAAAGGATGCTTCCGAAATATTGCCGGCACATATAAAATGTTCGTGTGGCAACGGTACTTTCCGCAAGGAGACCGACATAATGGATGTATGGTTTGATTCGGGTTCAACCCACGCTGCTGTTCTGGAAACCCATCCACAGCTTACATGGCCTGCCGACATGTATCTGGAGGGCAGCGATCAGCACCGCGGATGGTTCCAGTCATCGTTGTTAACCGCAGTTGCTACAAAAGGAAAAGCACCATACAGACAGGTTTTAACCCATGGATATGTTGTTGACGGCCAGGGAAGGAAAATGTCAAAGTCCCTTGGAAACGGAATTGACCCGATGGATGTGGTTAACCAATACGGAGCTGATATCTTAAGGCTTTGGGTTGCATCTTCCGATTATAAAACCGATATACGTATTTCCAACGATATTATTAAACAGCTGACAGAAAGTTACAGAAAAATACGGAACACTGCAAGGTTTATCTTAGGTAACATCTCGGATTTTGATCCTGAAACAATGATGGTGCCATATGAAGAAATGGAAGAGATAGACAAGTGGGCATTAATGCGCCTGAATGGCTTAATAAAGAAGGTTGAAGATGCTTTTTCCCGTTATGAATTCCATAGCTTCATCCATAATGTTCATAATTTCTGCGTGACAGATATGAGTAATTTCTACCTTGACGTACTGAAAGACAGACTTTATGTTTCAAGGCCCGATGACAAAAAACGCAGATCAGGCCAGTCAGCAATGTATATAATTCTGGATTCACTGGTAAGATTACTTGCACCTGTGTTAGCTTTTACAAGCGAGGAAATATGGAAGTATGTACCACACAGAAAGGAAGATAATCCTGAAAGTATCCAGTTGAACAGCTGGCCTAAAGTGAATACAGAATATAATAATCCTGAACTTGAAGAGAAATGGAATCGTTTAATTCAAATCAGGGAAGATGTATTAAAGGCATTGGAAAATGCCAGGAATGAGAGAATTATCGGTGCGTCCCTTGAAGCTGAAATTCGGTTAAAAGCATCGGATGACGAGTACGATTTTCTGGCAGAAAACAGGGACATTCTGGCTACGATATTTATTGTATCGAATGTTGTTGTTGATAAGGAGCCTTCTGCTGATACTATCGAAATTGCTGTGGTTAATGCAGAGGGAGAAAAATGTGAACGCTGCTGGATATACAGCACTTCTGTTGGAGAAGATAATACTCATCCAACTCTTTGCAGCCGTTGTGCGGAAGTGCTGGGACAATAAAAGCATAAAAAACAGTTTCAAGCCGGGAGACAAATAACTCTTGTCGCCCGGATAAAAGGGTTTATCCTGCAAAGATTTAAAAGGAGTGTGCAGCATGAATACCGATACACTGGTAAAACAGCTATGTGATTTAAATGCACCTGCGGGATGCGAGAATCTATCGGCAGAAAAATTAAAATCTTTTTTCGAGCCTTTATGTGATAAAGCCTATGTTGACCCGTTTTTTAACGTAATTGGGTATAAAAAAGGTACTTCAAAAAATCCAAAGAAAATCATTATTACAGCCCATTTTGACCAGATAGGGATGATTGTTTCGGGTTTTGAAAAGGGCGGTTTCTTAAGAATCTCAAATCTTGGCGGTATCGACACAAAGGCATTGCTGGCAAGTGAGGTTATTGTGCACGGCCGTGAAGAAGTTTTTGGTGTTATAGGCGCAAAGCCTCCCCATCTGCTAAAGGAAGACGAAACAAAGAAAAATGTAAAAATGACCGGGTTGTTCATTGATACAGGTTTTCCTGATGATATACTGAAGCAAAAGGTATCGATAGGCGATCCGGTAACAATGCTGGCACCTGTGGTTACATTGAAAAATGGCTGTATTGCCGGTAAAAGTCTGGATAACCGCACCGGTGTAGCGGCATTGGTCTTAATTCTTAAGGAGCTTCAAAATATGAAGCACCCAAATGACATATATGTAATTGCAACTGTGCAGGAAGAGACAGGTCTTCTGGGAGCAATAACTTCTTCGTATTCACTGGAACCCGACCTGGCTGTTGTTATTGATGTTTGTCACGGGGATATGCCCGAAGCCGACAGATCCCAGTGTTTTCCCCTTAACAAGGGCATTCCTGTGGCTATAGGCCCGGCTTTTCATAGTGAATACACCGATGCTTTGTTCGAAGTAGCGAAAAGGGAAAGAATTCCAACACAGCGTTGTATTGAGCCTGGAAACCCCGGAACAGAAGCATGGGCAATTCAGGTATCCCGTTTTGGAATTCCCACCGTAGAAGCATGCATACCCTTAAGGTATATGCATACAACGGCAGAACTTGTATCACTCAAGGATATAGAAGCTGTAGCCACGCTTGTTGCAAGATATGTATCCGAGGATATAATTAAAACAACCGAAGAAACTTTTTAGCAAGTTTCATTTTATACTTCAATAATTGGCTTGTGTTATTTTTATGGGTTCAAGCTGTTGGAAGGAGTATTTTAATATGATGCGGAAATTAGCCGAGCTTACAATGCTTGATGGCATTTCAGGAAACGAACAGGAAATACGTAAATTTATTATACAGAACCTTGCAGATAAGTCCCTTAAGCATTACACAGACAGTATCGGTAATCTTATTGTGAAGGGGAAGACCGATGGAAGCAGTAATCTAAAGGTTATGCTTGCTGCTCATATGGATGAAGTGGGACTTATGGTAAATTATATAACAGACGATGGAAAGCTTAAATTTTCACCCGTTGGAGGAATAGACAGCCGCATTCTGATTGGCAAGCATGTACGTGTTGGTAAGTGTAAAATACCCGGTGTTATTGGATATAAATCCATTCATTTACAGGATAAAAACGAAAGGGAAAGCGTTGTTAAGATTAAAAATCTTTATATAGATATAGCTGCAAAGGACAAAGAAAATGCCGAGGAGTTTGTTAATACGGGTGACTATGTTGCCTTTGCCTCTGAACCTGTGTTTTTCGGGGAAAACAGGATAAAAGCAAAGGCGCTGGACGACAGGGCAGGCTGCGCTGTTCTCATGGAGTTGCTGGAAGAGGTCTGGCCTTTTGAGTTATATGCCTGTTTTACCGTTCAGGAGGAAGTTGGGCTTCGTGGCGCTCTTGTAGCTGCCAACAGGATAAAACCCGATATTGGTATTGTGCTTGAGGGCACAACCTGCGCCGATGTACCAAAGGTAAAGGAACATGAAGTGTCAACAGTAATGGGTGAAGGTCCGGTGTTAAGTTTTGCAGACAGAACATCCATAGCTGACAGGGAACTTTTTTACCACTTTCTAAAAACCGCTGAGAAGGAAGGTATACCATACCAGTTGAAAAGGACAACAACCGGAGGTAACGATGCGGGAAGAATCCAAACCTCGGGTACAGGGGTTAAAACAATGGTTGTATCTGTTCCCTGCCGTTATATTCATTCACCTGTTTCTGTTCTGGATTTGAATGATCTGAAAAATATGCTGAACCTGGTAAGCAAGGCTTTGCATATATTACCTGAGTTAGGGAGGTAGAATCATATGATATCTTTAATAAGAGAGCTGGCTGGCGCTTATGGCCCTTCAGGCCGCGAAGAAGAAATCAGGAATTTAATCGAGCAAAAAATATCCTCAAAAGTGGATGAAATTTATACCGATACCCTTGGAAACCTTATAGCTGTAAAAAAAGGATCGGAAAATGGAAAAAGAATTATGCTTGCCGCCCATATGGATGAAATAGGGTTGGTAGCTTCCTATATTGATGATAAAGGATTTATCCGTGTATCGAATATAGGCGGAATAAATCCCTATGTAGCTATTGGTCAAAGGGTTCAGTTCCAAAATGGAATAACAGGATGTGTTTGTTATGAAGAAAACATAACAGACTTTAAAGATTTGAAATTAGACAGGATGTATATTGATATTGGCGCAAACAGCAGGGAAATAACTTCCGAGTGTGTTATGCCTGGAGACATTGCTGTTTTTTGCGGAGAGACCATTGAACAAAACACAAGGTTTATTTCTAAGGCATTGGATGACAGGATAGGATGTGCAATTCTGATTAAACTCATTGAACAGATGGGAGACTGTCCGAATGAAGTTATTTTTGTTTTTACCGTACAGGAAGAAGTAGGGCTTCGCGGAGCAGGCCCGGCTGCATTTGATATTAAACCCGATATTGCAGTTGCTGTGGATGTTACAGGAACAGGCGACACCCCTGAATGTAAACCCCTGGCGATAGAATTGGGGAAGGGCCCGACAGTAATGATAAAAGACAGTAGAACCATATCCCACCCGATAGTAAAGAACGCATTAATAGAATGCGCTGAAAAGAATAACATTCCTTATCAGCTTGAGGTTATGAGTGTGGGCGGTAATGACGCAGGTACCATTCACACTGCTGCAGGAGGAATTCCTGCCGGTGCGGTTTCAATACCGTGCAGATACTTGCACCGTCCATGTGAAATGGTGGATAAAAATGACGCATTAAACGCTGTAAAATTGTTGGATGCATTTATCAAAATGCCCTAAGCCCCCTGCCTCTTAAGGCAGGGCATAAATATTGCATTTAAATGGAACAATATTCATAAAAAGATAAAATGCGGATATTGAGCATATATATCCTAATTATAAATAAACCTTTCTGTTGCATACTAATCATGTTAGCAAAAAAGAAAACAGGAGGGTTGCTTAATTATGGGTATTTTTGATAACGTTTTTGAAACAGATATAAAAAAAGATAAAAATAAACAGCAAAGCTTTGGTAAAAAAGTTGGAAACAAGCTTAAGGAGTTCAAAGAGGAATTTTCCGAAAACCTAAGTGAGTTTGATAATCAGCCCTATAGAAACAATGGAGTAATATTAACCAAAATGTCGGATCATACAGCAACAGTGAAATATGATGGATTGCTTGCACAATACGGAGCAGATGACGTATACACTGTGATAGGGTATGGAAGCAACAGCAACTGGGAGAACGTGCAAACAATTCGCATGAACAGGATCGGAAACACATTCCAGGCCGATATACAAACAATACCCGGTACCAACGTAAATATTGCATTTAAGGACAGCGCAGATCACTGGGATAACAACAGCGGTATGAACTATACTTTTATTTGAAAACCGGGTCATAATATTGTCCACCCCAGGGCTTTACAGACAATAACAGAATCTCCCGTCAATAAGTGCATCGGACAGATGCACTTATTTATGATTTTCATCCACAAACTCCTTAGCAAGTTCAACACTAATTTCTGACGGTATGGAAACTTTTGTTTCAGGTAACTCTTCGTGAACTTCAGCTATTGCCAGTGTTCGCCATTCTTTTAACTTATCGGGATCAAGCTTACGATTCTTATCGGTCATGGATATCACCTCACAAAAAATGTATTTACAGTTAAAAATTAATAATATGTAGTATAATACTTACTTACCACAGTTTTTGCTATTAAAACATTTGTTAATACTTTGTCAAGTACTTTGCCAAGGGGACGGTTCGGGACCACTGAAAAAGTGCCGTAATTAAAAAATGGTTTCTAAGGAAAAGTAACTTTTTCAGTAGTCTCGGACGGTTCTTCTGACACACCAATGATGATTATTCCATTAACCGAATAAATTCATGTAAATCTGAAGCCGGCTTATTACATGAAAAATTTTTACATACATATGCCAGTGTTTTCCCTTCCTGTACAGCATAGTCTTTTATGTGAGGAATTAATTCTTCTAATTGCCTGTATTGCTTGCCGTACAAAACTGTTGCAGTGAATGGACGAAAATGATCCTGTATCACATTAATAAAAGGCAGAAACGCGCTTTCAGGCTCATCAGAAACAAGGATTACTTCCTGGGATGGTTGGCTGTAAATAAGGTAAGAAGCCATCATGTATACGTATCCCAAAGGCATTTTTGATATTTGACCGCTGAAAGTGCTTATTTGCTTCTCAAAACTGTTTATAAAACTTAAATCCCCTGTTATCCGAAAAAGCCTTATAAGATTCATTGCCATTACCGAGTTCCCTGAAGGCATTGCTCCGTCATAGGCATCCTTTGGTCTTGTAATAAGTTCTTCAGCATCGTTTCCATAAAAGAAATACCCACCCCTCTCGTTGTCTAAAAAAAGCCTGTTTATTTCAACGTTTATTGATGCAGCTCTTAATAAATATTCAGGATCATGGGTTGACTGGTATAGTTCAATGTATGCCCATTGCAGGTAAGCATAGTCATCAAGAAATGCAGGGATAGCTGCTTCACCGTCCCGATAGCGGGCGAGAAGCCTGCCTTCATGCAGCAGTTTGCTTTTTATAAACAATACTGCTTTTTTTGCCATATTTATAAGACGTTCGTCTTTCAGAATTCGGCCTCCAACTGCTAAAGAGGCTGACATTAATGCATTCCACGATGTTAAAATCTTATCATCCTTAAAGGGATGTACTCTTTTTTCTCTGACTTCAAAAAGCTTGCTTCTGCACTTATCAACAAAGTCTTTATCTGTTTGTTCAGTATTTATCAGATTCGGAATACTCCGTCCTTCAAAATTCCCTTCAGAAGTAATATCAAACATGTCACAGAACCGTCTTCCGTCATTTTCGCCCAAAACAGATATTATTTCCTCAGGGGTCCAAAGGTAAAAAAGACCTTCCACACCTTCCGAGTCGGCATCCTCTGCTGAGTAAAATGCTCCATCAGGTGAGGTCATATCCCTTTCAATATATTTATATATTTCCATTGCAACCTTAGCATATTTGTCCTTCTTTGTTGCCTGATACGCCTCAGCATATGCCATCGAAAGAAGGGCATTATCATACAACATTTTTTCAAAATGAGGCACCAGCCATTTCCTGTCGGTGGAATAACGACAGAACCCAAAACCTATATGATCATAAATTCCGCCCCTATACATCGAATCGAGGGTCTTCTCAACCATATCCAAAGCCTTTTTATTCCGGGTTGCATACCAGTACCTGAGCAGAAAAAGTAAATTATGCGGTGTGGGAAACTTGGGTGCATTTCCAAACCCACCATACTCTGCATCATAAGAGCGCTCAAGCTGTTTGTAAGCCTTCTCAATAACTGTATTATTTAATAGCCCGTGTTCGTAATTGTCTGCAGAATAAACAGCATCTTTAATCTGATCTCCAATAAGATACAATTTATTCCTTTTCTCTGCCCATGTTTTCTGCACATTGTCCAGTATGCTTAAAAGACCGGGCATACCATAACGATCTTTTTTCGGAAAGTATGTGCCTGCATAAAAGGGTTTCTTATCAGGAGTCATTATTATAGTTAAAGGCCAGCCTCCATGACCGGTCAAAGCCTGGCAAACAGTCATATAAACCTGGTCAATGTCAGGCCTCTCCTCCCGGTCCACCTTAACAGATACAAAGTATTTATTAAGAAGCCCAGCTACCTCCTCATCTTCAAAACTTTCCCTCTCCATCACATGGCACCAATGACAGGTGGAATAACCGATGGAGAGGAAGATGGGTTTATCTTCTGCCTTTGCTTTTTCAAAAGCTTCGTCACTCCAGGGAAACCAATCTACAGGATTATTAGCATGTTGTAAAAGATATGGCGATTTCTCATGGATTAGTCTATTGGCTTTTCTATCAGTTTTCATCGGCATCACCTTCCTTTCATAATTTGATTTTTATAGTAAAGTTTACACCAAACTATTATTAGAAAGAAAGTGATTATATATTCAATTTGATAGGGTAAGATTCCTATTGTTGCTTGAATAGCTTATAATTCCGTTATCTGTATTACTTTATAAGAATGCGCATGAACCAATTATCATGTTTAGTTGTTAATTCGGTTGATAATGAAAATAGAGAATAAAACAGGTGTATTGATTAGTAATTGAATAGTAACTATTGATATTGAATTTGTACGAACTTGTACGGATGTAACTCTATTTTGACATCACATATCATTATTGATACACTTTGTTTAAAATTTTAAAGAAAATGAAATTAATATTGGAGACTATTATGTTAATAAAACAAAAAGATTTATTACTTGAAATTTCCCCGCCTGAAGAAAATGGTATGAATCCACTTTTACTTAGAATAATGAATGAAAAAATGAAGGAACAAGCAATTAGAAATGTTGTAATCCTGAAAAATAAAAAATTAGTTTGGGAATACCATGAAGACGGTTTCGATAAAGTTAACTATATTTTTTCTTGTACGAAAAGTATTATAGCAACATTGATTGGAATTGCTATAGACAAAGGTTATATAGAAAGTGTTGAACAGCCGATATCTTACTACTTTAAGACATTAAAATTATCTGGTGTGTAGCCCTTATGCTTTTCCATAAACATCCAAACAAAAGAAATGATGATAACAAATTAATGGTTAACATCAAAATGGTGTGTTTAGGTCTCATGGCACCAATGGCGAGTTCTTTGAATATATGTCAGCCATAGCCAATGGACAAGAAGATAGGTCTATCTTCTGACTTAGCTTTTTCAAAAGCTTCATCTCTCCATGGAAATCAGTCAATGGGGGTAAAGGCATGCTGCAAAAGGTATAGGAATTTTTTGTATAAAAAACATAGTTATAAAATTCGATAAATGATATAATACAATTAGCGGTGTTTCGATTGGGGTGATTAAATTGGTGAAGGCTCCAGTAAATCCAGATGTTTTAAGGTGGGCAAGAGAATCAGCAAACCTAACAATAGATGAAGTTACTATAAAAATTAAGAAGAGTCCTGAAGTGATTGAAGCGTGGGAGAAGGGCTTGGACTGTCCGTCATATGCACAGCTTGAGAAGCTGGCTTATAGTGTATATAAGAGGCCAATAGCTGTATTTTTCTTTCCACATCCTCCAAAAGAGGATGATACTCAGAAATCCTTCAGAACTATTCCGGAATCAGAGTTTAATAGATTACCCTTTACTATTATAAGGCAGATAAGAATAGCAAGAGTTAAGCAGGAGAATCTGTATGAACTTTGTAATGGATCAAATCCTTCAGAAAACCAAATACTAAATGGGCTAAAGGGTTCATCAGGTTTTAACCTTAAAGAGATGGTCTCAGCTATAAGAAAATATTTAGGAATTTCTTTAGAAAAACAGAAGAGTTGGAGAAATGTTGAAACAGCGTTGGAAACCTGGAGGTATGCATTTGAAAACTCTGGCATATTTGTTTTTAAAGAGGCTTTCAGGAATGATGACTTCTCTGGATTTTGCCTTTATGATAAAGAATTTCCGTTAATCATCATCAACAACTCAATGGCTAAAACAAGACAAATATTTACTTTGTTCCACGAGTTAGGACATCTTTTGTTTGAGACAAGTGGCGTTGACAAGCTAAATGATGATTATATTGATATATTACCTGAGTATGACAAGAAAATTGAAATACTGTGTAATAGACTGGCAGCTGAGATTCTTGTTCCTTCCGATGATTTTGAATTATATGTAAAGGGAGTACAAGTAGATGAATCTTTTGTCACCAATTTGGCTAATATCTACAAGGTAAGCAGGGAAGTTATATTGAGGAAGTTCCTTGATAGAGGTACAGTAAATGAATCAACTTACAAGGAATTAACTGCAAAATGGAATGAAGAAGCAAAGAAGCAGAAACGTGAGAGAAAAGGTGGGGGGTATTATTATAACACTCAAATAGCCTACATGGGAGGCAAATACCTGGAGATAGCTTTTAATGCCTACTACAAGAAATCAATAAGCGAGATACAGTTAGCTAATTATTTAAATGTAAAAACAGACAATCTGCCTTTATTGGAGTTATTACTTCATCGGAGATGGTCAAGATGAATATCTATGTGTTTGATTCAAGTGCGTTGATGCACTTGTTCGACTATTATTATGAATCGCGCTTTCCTACACTTTGGAAGAGGTTTAATCAATTCGTTGAAAATGGACAAGTTGTATCAGTCCGTGAAGTTAAAAATGAGATTTTTGGTCATCACAACAAGGAACGAAGGATTAACAAATGGGCTAAACAAAATCCAGGGTTGTTTACAGCTCCGACATTTGAGGAGATGCAATTAGTTCAAGAGATATTCAAGGTGGAGCATTTTCAAGTTATCATATCACGAAAAAATCTATTAATCGGTAAACCTGTTGCGGACCCATTTGTTATTGCAAGACTCCATTTCCCATGCATTTAAGATTGTAATCAAAATATGAACCACACCATGACCAAATTATATTAAACTCTTGAACAATCAAATCCCCCTTAAGAACCTATTGAGGAAGTGAGGTAGTCCAAGCAATGATTTTATCTAATCGAATAACTTTATATTATTTCCGATGATTTTATGAGTCCTTGTTCCCTTTCGATTAGTATATATATAAATTTCACCTTGCTCATTTATTATCAGCATATCCACCTTATTAAGGTCATCATAAAAATATGGAAATGAATTTTCCTAATCCTTATGCTAATCAAATTAGACAAACTATAAATACTATAATTATGTGAATTAATTTTTGTGAGGTATGCATTAATGTTTTATAATAGCTAGTTTATTGGTTTATGAAATTGACATACGTACTCAATCAGGCGTATATGAAGTTCATGTTAATGCAGCTACCGGGCAGATACTAAAGGTTGAAAGGGAAAATGGGTGGAATTAAGGTTATACTGTCAGTCATCTTTAGACGAACAAGGCGAAAGCCTTGTTTAATTTTTTGATTAAAGTACAGCGGTTTACATCAGTGACAGTCGGAATAGTCTATTGGAAGAACGATTTCTGACTTGACTTAATTATTGATATATTTGAAATAATATGAAATAATGTGGGTGGAAAACAAACCATTAAAATATGGAGAGGGTAAGACTTGGAGATATCTTTTAAAGAAGATGAGAATAATGTGTTATTTGTAGTCAGTAATTCTTTACCTGAATACAAAAATGTTTTTGAAAGTTCTTTTTACTCTTTAGAGAATGGGTCTTATGTTAAAAGATTTCCCAAAAACATCCAAAACATGGATAAAATTAAAGCCAATTTTAAGAAGTATGCAGAAGATATGTTTGGGCAAATGGGGTATTTTAAAGAAGTTCCCTGGGAGGATGCTCTGCTTGATTTTATCAATAAGGTTGAAGGTACAGATATTGACTGGTGGCTAACTGGTAGTTGTGCTACATGTCTTAGAGGAATAGATGTTCAGCCACATGATATTGATATTATGCTAAGTTCAAAGGATATTGATATAATCAATGATATTTTTGGTGACTATATTGTTGAACCGATTAGAAGTTCAAAAGGATGGGTTGTCAATTATTTTGGTGTTTTGTTTATAGGAGCGAGAATAGATTTAGCATTTGACCCTGAGGACTTTGTAGATAACCCTGAACCTGTGGATTTTGGACCATATGCAATAAAAAATTTAGAGGAAATTAACTGGAAGGGTAAAATTGTAAAAATACCTCCATTGAACTTACAACTTCAAGTTAATAAAAGAAGAGGGAGAAATGACAGAGTCAGAGCTATTGAAGATTATATGAATAGTAATTTACTGTCCAATAAAGAAAAAGTAAAATAGAAAATAATTGGAGTATAATGCAAAAACAATATTGGTGAAACATACTGGTTAGGCCTTTAATTACTTTAAATGGGATGATGGGAATGAGTGATAAAATAACCCCCCGGAGAGTTGCATCACAAATTACATAGACTCCTAGGGGAGTATGAAGTAATTCAAAATCCGGTTAGTATTTATATTAGCTTCTCTCATGGGGATACCTGGTAATGCAGAGATTAAAATACCCTGCCAGTTTTCCCCTTCAAAAGCTTCAATTAACTCCGGAGCATATGGACTTATTGCTGGAATCCAATTATGGTAGGCATAGACTTCAGGATGCCATCGGCTTTTCCTTGAGTGAGTTTTTACGAAATAGAACTTCTGCCCTGACTTGATTTTCCATACCCCTGTCCTATTGCTTCCACATCTGTAGTTAGTGTTTAATGGGGGAATAACTATTTTAATACATTATTGTGATGCCCACCCATCAGATATGCATACCGAACATTTGACAGATGAGGAAAAGAAACTCGTTTATCATGCAGAAATGATGATTGGAAATCAAAGGTTTATGTTCTCTGACTCCAGGGATAAGGTAGCAAAGGGGCAGAACATGTCTATTGTTATTAATTTTGATAGTGCTGAGGAAGTTGAAAGGGAAAAATTTCTGTTCCTTTATTCAGATACTGGAGCAGTAGTCGAATTTCATTTATAACGATTGATGTTTCCTTTTTATTAAATAAAATAATTCCAGTAATAATAATGGAACTCTTCGGTCGGGAAATAGTATGCTCATCGGCCATTTATAAGGACGAAGAATTAATAACCTTACCCATCAACGGCAATAACTACTTTAAACTGAGAGATCTCGCCCAAGCCTTTAACATCAGCGTTACCTGGGACGGAAATACAAATTCCGTGATCATAGATACATCCAAAGTGTATCTTTACATTCCCCTGAAAAATGAAAATTGGGTGTAACTAACAATTATAATCCCTCCAAACTTAATATTAAGTTTGCAATAATTAAACAAGATTACTGCTTTAATAACATTTTAACCATTATCATCCATAAACACAAGAGAATTTTATAGATTTTAAATGAGCAATATGCCTATTAAGTAACACATTAGCAAACTAAAAATACAATGGTTATGTGGAGTAACTTTTTGTGCTATGTACTTATGTTTTATAATGGCTATTATACTCTTTGGGATGGCTACTGGGGGAGATACCGAATTAATAGCGAGACAGCCATTCAAATTGCTTTACAATAGGTTCCCGGTCAGGTAATTAAAGTTGAACTTGATGATAAAAATGGTTTATTGGTTTATGAAATTGACATATGTACTCAATCGGGCGTATATGAAGTACATGTTAATGCGGCTACCGGGCAGATACTTAGGGTTGAAAGGGAAGATAACTGGTTTTAAGTTGTACTGTCAGTTTTCCTTTGTTCGGGCAATACGAAATCCTTGTTTAATTTTCTGGCTGTTGAAACCAGTGTAGGTTTAATAGTCAATTGAAAGTAAGTTGGCTTTATTTTCTGCGCTGTCTAAATAAACCGATTATAAATTAATTTCGTTTCTTTTAGCACATATCACAGTAATTTCATTTAAGACGATAGCATCAGGGAATAGAGTGGATGCAGAACCACTACAGCATTCTCAATTTACCTTATTGTTGATGCAATACACTTGTGTTATAATTTTTCAAAAGTTACCTTGACAGTTGAAATATGTAATTGGTATGTGATATGACAAAAGATGCCAATACATACCATTTGACTCTGCGGTTTGACTATAGTTACTGCAATAAAGGAGAGGCTTTAAATGAGTAAATTTGAAAATGCGATGAAGCTTATGGTAGAGCGTTGCGGAAATGGTAAAGACGTAGACATTGCCCTTGCGACAATATCACTGTCCCCGAACGCTTCGGACAATCCACGCCCTGCTGTCCGTATGGTTTGCGCGTATTATGAAGACGGTGTATTTTATGTATCCACCGACGCAACGACAAACAAAATGCTGCAAATTGAGAAGAACAACGAGGTTGCGGTCGCCGGGCTGGACTGGTTTACTTTTAATGGTATAGCTGAAAATTTAGGCTGGGTAAAGGATGAGAAGAACGCTGAAATCAGAGCTAAGTTTAAGAAAATCTTCGATTGGTTCGATGAAGTTGGCGACGAAGATAATCCAAACTCAATTGCACTTCGCATCACCCTTACAGAAGGTACTATAATTGACCACGAAAGAAAATTCGGTGAACAACTGTATGAAATTGATTTTGCAAATAAAACGGCGAAGTAAAAAGACTGGTTGTATTACAAAAAGGAATATAATTCAGAGCTGCAGGTCAAGAAGCAATAGAACAGGGGTATGGAGAATATAATCCATGGGAGAGTATGGTTTGAAGATAGCTGGTTGTGTTACATGTCTCATGGGAATAGACATTCAGCCACATGATATTGATATCATGCCAGATTCAAAGAATATAATAAATGATATTTTCAGTGATTATATTGTTGAACCGGTTAGAAGTTCAAAAGGGCGGGTTAACGAAAAGAAGCCTTGAAGGCTTCTTTTCGTTAAGTTTGGAGTGTTCGTGTTATGGCATTTATAATGCTAAAAAGTTAAAAGGAACCAGTACTGAATGGTTAATTCAGTTTGATTATATATTGATTAAGGTCGGCAATCATTGTTTCAGTTGCCGAAATACCGCCGGTCATTGTGTACCATGCATTACCCGACAGCACATAAATATCACCATTTTGTGCTGCAGTGGTCTGCTTGATAATCGGATCGTTCATAAAGTTTTCAGCGCCTGCGCCCGAGCCAACCGTTGCACTTCTGTCCAGCAAAAAGATTACATCCGGGTTTTTTTCAAGTACATATTCAGCACGAACGTCAAAGCCATGCTGGTTTGTCCAGGATACTGCACCTTCATCTGCCGGAATAAAGCCAAATTCCTCATAAATCATGTCGAAACGGCTGTTAGGATTGAATACCGAAAGGGTTGTCTGGTCAACCATCATTGCAAACAATGCCTTTTTTCCGGAGGCTTTTGCCTTTTTATTAATTTCTGTAATATCTGTCCTAAGTTTTGTAAGCTTTGCTTCCAGTTCATCCTTTAATTCAGGGAAGATCTGGGCAAGTGCATTGATGTTATTCTCAATGTCCTTGGTTAGTTGAGAGTTAGTGGCATTTGTTGTCAGTTTCACAAAAGTGGTATTCGGGTATCTTGCGAATGTATCTTCTCTGTACTTTGCAGCATCTTCACTACTCAGTCTTTCGCCTGAGGGTCCCATACCGAACGCCCTTCCGCCGATAATAACCAGATCAGGCTGAATTAAGTCCAAAACGTCCCAGTCTATATAAAACAGGCTTCCGCCACTGATTACAAGCTCATCCCCTGCATTCTTATAAAAAGCCAGTTCATCGGGCAGATTTTCCTTTGCAGGCACAATTAATTTCTCAATTCGGGTATTTTCAAACCCTACATTATATAGAATGTCGAGAATCGAATAATCATAAATTGCAATTCTGGTAGGGTTTGTTTTCACAGTTACTTCATTACCGTCCGAATCTGTGATTGTTACAGTTTCAGGAACCACAGGTGCCAGGGTTGCTTCTGTTGTGGGAATTGGGGTTTCTTCGGCTTTCTGTGCAGACTGGGTGGCTTGTGTATTAGCTTCGGTATTACTGCTTTTTGTTGCGCATCCGCTTAAGATGCCGGTAAATATTACTGCTGATAATATAACAGAAATAAATGCTTTTTTCATAATCAGAATCCTCCTATATAACTTCATATATTTTTCTACGATTAAATGTACGGTCAAAATACAGGCAAACATTTCTGCCCTGGTGTGTTACTATATTGAAATCATGGTCAAATACTTCGTCCAGCACCTCCTTTGTAATCATTTCCTCCATACTGCCTTCACCGGCAATACGTCCGTTTTTCATTGCAACAATATAATCTGCATAGGCAGAAGCAAAATTGATATCATGCAAGACAACTACAATAGTTTTATCAAGTTCGGTGACTAGACTTTTTATTATCTTCATCATTTCAACAGAGGATTTTATATCCAGATTATTCAGTGGTTCGTCAAGAAAGATATAGGGCGTATCCTGGGCCAGTATCATTGCGATGAATGCCCGTTGTCTCTGACCACCTGACAACTCATCCAGGTAACGTTCCTCCATCCCTGCTAAATTCATATACTCAAGGCTTTCCTTCACTTTTTGTTTGTCAATGTCGGTTAGCCTGCCTCCACAATGAGGGAATCTTCCGAACTCAACCAAATCCTTTACAGTAATTCGGATATTTATATTGTGCGTTTGCTTCAAAATAGCCAGTTTTTTAGCCAGCTCATCAGTTTTAATATTTCTCACATCAATACCGTTTATCATTACCATTCCCGAAAGAGGTTTTATCAGGTTGGCCGTGACACCTAAAAGGGTTGATTTTCCAGCCCCGTTAGGTCCGATTAAAGCAGTGATTGCTTTTTCTTTCACCGTCAGATTAATATTTTCAAGGGTTTTTTTCTTCCCATGCTTTGTATAAGATTGATTAAGATTTTTTACTTCTATCATTACACTCTGTTCTCCTTTAAAATTAGATAAAACATGTATGAACAACCTATTAAATCAATTATCACGGTTACTGGAACAGCCCCCTGTAAAAGCTCTACCACAGCCTGGCCTGCAATTAATGCAAGTGCTGCTAATCCGGCAGATCCTATAAACAAATAAACGTGTTTATAGGTTTTCAAAAGTTCCCTTGCAATGTTCACCGCAAGCAGCCCTAAAAAGGCAAGTGAACCAATTAGCGCTGTTGCAACCGACATTCCAACCGAGATTAAGAACAGGCTGAATTTCATTTCCTTTTCATAGGGGATACCCAATGACTTCGCATTATCGGGCCCCAAAGACATAACATCATAGATTTTATGCCTTGCAAGCATGATTGAAATTACAGCTACCATCAATGGAAGCGCAATAAAAATAATTTTTGTGTTCATATTGTTAACAGTCACGCTTGTTGCCGCCCTGACCTGATTGAAGTCATTAACATCCATTATTACCTGCAGATAGGTTGAACCGCTTCTGACAATGCCCGACAGAATTAAACCAAACATCAGCAGGAAGACCAGATTGTTCTTGTTGCTTCGTAGAATAGACCCGTACATCATCATGGAAACAGTCACCATTGTTCCTGCGACAATCAGGTAATTTAAATACGGGTTGGTAAACGCTTTGGACATCGAGCTGAACAAAAATACAAGAACGGTCTGTGTCCCTACAAAAACTGAATCAAAACCGATCATGGACGGTGTTAAAATCCTGCTGCCTGTAATAGTTTGAAAAGCTAAGCTTACAACGGCAATCAGGACTGCAGCAGCACCCATACCAATTAGTGCAGGAATTGTTCTGCCCATGATACTACTGAAAGCCGACTTATCCATTACAATATTCAGACGCAAGGCTTTAGCATAGGTTCTTGAATATATGTAAAGGAGAACCGATACAACCAGTAACACGGCAAGTATTGCGAAAATTATTACGGTTCTTTTTTCTCGAAGTATTGCTTGTTTATGCATTCCTAAGCCCCCTTATCAGGTAAATCATGAAGATAACTCCCCCAACCACGCTTATTGTTAAGCTGACGCTCATCTCAAAGGGGAAGATGACAAGACGGCTGGCAATATCACATAAAAGCACAAAGACCGAACCGAACAGCATTAAGTCTACGATGGATTTTTTCAGATTATCACCGTAGAAAGTGGTTGCCATGTTGGGAATGATAAGGCCGATAAATGGCAGCGGTCCTACCGCAACATAAGATGAAGCACTAATCAGGGCAATTATAATCAAACCCAGAAACACAACACGGTTATATTTAATTCCCAGATTCTTTGAAAAATCTTCGCCCATTCCGACAATTGAAAATTTTGTGGAATAAATAACAGCTAAAATCAATGGAACAATAATTATATATATTGTCGAAAAATCACCGATTCGAGCAAAGCTTCCCAATCCGATTCCAGCCATCATTTGCATTACATCAAAACGGTAAGCAACTGCGGTGGTTAATGCAGAAATTAACCCGCCGTACATCATACCAATTAAAGGGATATATGCAACTTCACGTATTTTCAGCCTGTTAACCACCGATGTGAACAGTACCGTGGATAAAAACGCAAATACGAAGGCAAACAGCGTTTGTACAATTCCCGGTTGCTCATTCAGAAAGATAAATGCAAGTAAAATTCCAAAGGCTGCGGCATCGGTTGTACCGCTCGTTGATGGAGACATGAACTTGTTTCTGCTTATAGCCTGCATAATCAGGCCCGCAACACTTAAGCCTGCTGCTGCCAGAACAATTGCGGCGGTACGCGGAACCCGGCTGTACCATATCACCTTCCAGGCGTTTTTATCTGCATTAAGTAAAGCGTTAAATGTTACGCCTCTTAAAGAGCCAATCATTAATGATGCTAATATAAGGGCTGTAAATAAAGTAACTATAACTATTCTTTTCCAGTACCTTTTTAATGTCGCAATCATATTACCCTCGGTTGAAAAAAGTTTGTCTATCTACAATTAAAAATATTTTGTAATTAATGCGGTTAGTTTAGGCTAACCGCGGCGTTTAAAAAAATTAGTTGTAACTAATCAGGGGGGGTAAAATAGGTTAGTTGCAACTAACTTAAGTACTAAAA